>ERZ791903.1249-NODE-1249-length-26043-cov-4.915807_pt1 | contig 26043 bp, 19 predicted proteins | sample MGYA00510148_ERZ791903 | MGnify/ENA primary metagenome ERZ791903 (study PRJEB30046, sample SAMN00792080) | human gut metagenome | study: EMG produced TPA metagenomics assembly of the A metagenome-wide association study of gut microbiota in type 2...
CGGGCGTGGCCGTCACGCTCGTGGGCGACAATACCCGCGGTGCGGTAACGGAAGCCAACGGCAGCTTCTCGCTCACGGTCCCCGACGCCGACATAACGCTCAACTTCACCTATCTGGGCTACGTGAGCAAGAAAGTCGCCGTCCCCGCCACGCAGAACAACGTGAAGGTGTTCCTTACGGAGGACGCCGTGAAGATGGAGGATGTGGTGGTCGTGGGTTACGGAACCCAGAAAAAGGTGAACCTCACGGGCGCCATCGCCACAGTGGACGAAAAACAGCTGCAGAACCGGTCGGCGCCTTCGGTGGCCCACATGCTGCAAGGCTCCGTCCCGGGACTCACGGTCTCGACTTCGTCGGGACGCCCGGGCAATCCGGCCAGCCTCAACATCCGCGGCATCACCTCGATCAACGGCGGTTCGCCGCTGGTGCTGGTCGACGGCGCCGAAGGCGACCTGATGAAGATCAACCCCAACGACGTGGCCTCGATCTCGGTGGTCAAGGACGCTTCGGCGGCGGCCATCTACGGCGCCCGTGCGGCATTCGGCGTGGTGCTCGTGACGACCAAGAGCGGCGACTCCTCGGGCAAGACCCGCATTTCGTACAGCGGCCGCTGGGGCTGGAACGAACCCACCACCTCGACCGACTACGAGACCCGCGGCTACTACTCGGTCTACCTCAACGACCTCTTCTGGCGCTCCTACGCCGGAAACAACTACACGCGCTACACCGAACAGGACATGATGGAGCTGTGGGCGCGCCGCAACGACCGCACGGAGCATCCCGACCGCCCGTGGGTCAAGATCGACCAGCGCGACGGCCGCGACACCTATGTCTACTACGGCAACACCGACTGGTATCACTACCTGTTCAAGGATGAGCACCCGAACACGAGCCACAGCATCTCGCTCTCGGGAGGCAACGACCGTGTGGACTATCTGCTCTCGGGCAGCTATTACAGCGAGGAGGGACTTTTTCGCCAGCATCCCGACAAGCTCCAGAAGATCACATTCCGGTCGAAAATCACCTTCGACATCAACAAGTGGCTGAAGGTGAGCAACAACACCAGCTACTACAACTACAAGTACTTCTACCCCGGCCCGAGCGATGTCAATACGGCCTTCTCGTGGAGCACCGTACACGGACTGGCTTCGTTCGTTCCCGTCAACCCCGACGGCACGAGCGTCTACAACACGTCGTTCTCGAACTACCAGATCATGGACGGACTGCCCACGATCCTCAACAAAGACGGCCACACCAACGACGACCATACGGACAACATGTCGACCACGACGGAGCTGACCTGGACCCCGGTCAAAGGGCTGGAGATCAAGGGTAACTTCACCTACATGTTCAATACCACGCGCTACACCAACCGTCAGGTCAACACCGAGTACTCGCAGTATCCGGGTGAAATAAACACGCTCACGTCCGGAAAGATGGAGGACAAACTCTATGAAAAGAGCATGACCCACACCTACTATCAGGCCAACCTCTACGGCACGTTCGAACGCACCTTCGCCCGGGACCACAACTTCAAGGCGATGGTCGGCTTCAACTGGGAGACCAAATTCCTCAAGGACGTGGCGGCGACGGGGTACAACCTGCTTTCGGAAACGCTCAACGACCTGAACCTCGTGGGCCAGGGCGCCGACGGCGAAAAACGCATGGAGGTAGGCGGCGGTCAGAACGAATACGCCCTGATGGGCTTCTTCGGCCGTCTGAACTACGACTACAAGGGCAAATACCTCGTCGAGGCGAGCGGCCGCTACGACGGCACATCGCGCTTCAAGCGCGGGCAGCGCTGGGGCTTCTTCCCCTCGTTCTCGCTGGGATGGCGTGTCTCGGAAGAGGCCTTCTTCGACGGCATCCGCGACCAGTTCAACAACCTCAAACTGCGCTTCTCGTACGGCCAACTGGGCAACCAGAACGTCGGTTATTACGACTATATACGCAAAATCTCGATCGGGAGTCAAAACTACCTGTTCGGCGGCGACAAGCCCACCACGGCGACCATCTCGGCCCCGGTGGCTTCCGACCTCTCGTGGGAGCGAAGCATCCACAAGAACCTCGGCGTGGACATGAGTTTCCTGAACAACCGCCTGGCCTTCTCCGCCGACTTCTACATCCGCGACACGAAGGACATGCTCACCGCGGGCATCGCCCTGCCGGCCACCTACGGCGCCGACTCGCCGAAAATGAACAGCGCCGACCTGCGCACCAAGGGCTACGAGCTCTCGCTCAACTGGCGCGACGAGTTCCAGCTGCTGCGCCGTCCGTTCTCGTACAGCGTGACGCTGACCTTCAACGACTACGTTTCGAACATCACCAAGTTCGACAACCCCGACCGCTCCTTCGCCAAGAAATACTACGAAGGCATGCGCTGGGGCGAAATCTGGGGTTACCGCATCGACGGACTGTTCGCCTCGGACGAGGAAGCCCGCAACTACCCCGTCGACCAGACGACCGTGAACGAGATCATCAACGCCTCGGCAGGAGCCGAAAAGGGACTGCGCGCCGGCGACCTGAAATTCCGCGATCTGGACGACAACAACGTAATCTCCATCGGCAAGAACACCGTCGACGATCCGGGCGACCGCGAGATCATCGGCAACAGCCAGCCGCGCTACCACTACGGCGCCACGCTGGCGCTGCAATGGGCAGGCATCGACTTCTCGATCTTCTTCCAGGGAATCGGCCGCCAGGACTGGTATCCGGCCGCCAACGCACTGGCCTTCTGGGGTCCCTACGCACGTCCCTACGCCACCTACCTCCCCAAGAACTTCCACACGCAGATCTGGTCGGAGGAGAATCCGAACTCCTATTTCCCCCGTCCGCGCGGCTACACGGCCATGAAGGGAACCAACCGCGAGCTGACGGCCGTCAACGACCGCTATCTGCAAAACATCGGTTATTGCCGTCTGAAAAACCTCACGGTGGGCTACACGCTGCCCAAACAGTGGACCCGCAAGGCGCTGATCGAAAGCCTGCGCATCTACTTCACGGGCGAGAACCTCTTTACCTGGTCGGGCATCCACTCGGATTACATCGACCCCGAGATGGCCGCAACCGGCAAGGACCTGCGTCTCTACCCCTGGCAGCGGACCTACATGTTCGGCGTGGACGTCACCTTCTAACCGCTTAAATGAGAAGTGTTATGAAAAAGATTCTATCAATACTGACCATAGGCTGCGCCCTGACGCTTTCATCGTGCGAAGACTGGCTCGACAAATACCCGCTGGCGCAGATGTCGCCCGAGACCTTCTTCTCGAACGAAAACGAGTTGCAGGCCTTCAGCAACACCTTCTACACGATCTTCCCCGGCGACGGCCTTTACAACGAGGGCTACGACAACATCGTGAAGAACGAGATCGCCGCCGAAATGCGCGACGGCCGCACGATTCCCGCCTCGGGCGGCGGCTGGACGTGGACCGACCTGCGCAAGTTCAACACCCTGCTCGAATACTCGGGCAACTGCAAGGACACCGACATCCGCAACCGCTACGACGCCGTGGCCCGGTTCTTCCGCGCCTACTTCTATTTCGAAAAGGTGAAGCGCTTCGGCGACGTGCCCTGGTACGCGAAGCCCCTCGGTTCGGCCGACCCCGAGCTGAAGCGTCCCCGCGACTCGCGCGAATACGTCATGCAGCGCATGATCGAGGACATCGACTTCGCCATCCGCTACCTGCCGACCGAACGCGATCTCTACCGCGTGACGAAATGGACGGCACTGGCGCTCAAGTCGCGCTTCTGCCTCTTCGAAGGCACGTTCCGCAAATACCACGGCATCGACGGCTACGAACACGACTGGAAATGGTATCTCGAACAGGCCGCCGCAGCAGCCGAGGAGTTCATCACCAACAGCGGCTATTCGCTCTACACCGCGACCGGACCGGCGACCAGCTACCGCGACCTGTTCGCTTCGGAAAACGCGCAGAGCGTCGAGGTCATCCTCGCCCGCGACTACAATAAGGCGTTGGGCGTTTTCCATAACGTCAATTTCTACACCATCAGCGCCTCGTACGGCAAACCGGGCATGACGCGCAAGATCGTCGACAGCTACCTGATGGCCGACGGTTCGCGATTCACGGACAAGGCCGGCTGGGAAACCATGGAATTCAAGCAGCAGTGTTCGAACCGCGACCCGCGTCTGGCCCAGACCATCCGCACGCCGGGTTACACGCGGATCGGAGCCACGGCCAAACTGGCGCCGGACCTGGCGAACTCGATCACCGGCTACCACGTCGTGAAGTTCGTCACCGGAACCGCGCAGGATGAATACAACAAGTCGTTCAACGACCTGCCGATCTTCCGCTCGGCAGAGGTCTACCTCAATTTCGCCGAGGCCAAGGCCGAGCTGGGAACCCTCACGCAGGAGGACATCAACCTCTCGATCAAGCGGCTGCGCGACCGTGTGGGCATGTCCAACCTGATCCTCGACGACGCCAACGCCGACCCCGACCCCTATCTGTCGGCCGCGAAGACCGGCTACCCCAACGTCACGGGCGCGAACAAGGGGGTGATCCTCGAAATCCGCCGCGAACGCACCATCGAGCTGGCGATGGAGGGATTCCGCTATTACGACATCATGCGCTGGAAGGAAGGCAAGACCTTCGAACAACCTCTGCTGGGCCTCTACATCCCCGCCAAGGGCGAGTACGACATCGACGGCGACGGAACGCCCGACGTCTATTTCGCCGCCAAGGGCGAGACGCCTTCGACCTCGGCCAAACTGACGCTGGTGATCGACCAGGACATCCTCTTCTCCGACGGCGACCACGGCTACATCTCGCCGCACAAGAACAACCCCGGCATCTGGAACGAGGCGCGCGACTACTACTACCCGATTCCGACCGACGACCGCTCGCTGACGGGCGGCGCCCTGACCCAGAACCCCGGATGGAACGACGGACTGAATTTTTAACCGCAAAACAAACCGAAAAATGTTGGAACTCATGAAAAAATACCTGATGACCCTGCTGACGCTCGGCCTGGCCTGCAATGCCGCAGCCTGCATGGAGGACGAACCGTTCTACGACACCGAAATTCCGCCCCACGTTTCGGTCGACAACTCCAAGAGCGAGGGCGTGACACGCCTGGTGACCTACAACGTCGGCGTTTTCAACAAATACATCAAGGACGACTACCAGCTCATCGCCGACATGATGAAGGAGATCGACGCCGACGCAATCTGCATGAACGAACTCGACAACAACACCAACCGCACGCGCCACGTCTACCAGCTCAAGCATTTCGCAGGGCTGATGGGTAACTGGGACTTCCAATACGGTGCGGCCATGCCCTACGACGGAGGCGAATACGGCGAAGGCGTGACGACACGCGAAAAGGCCGTGAAGAAGTTTTCGGTGGCCCTGCCCAAGGGCGTGGGCGCCGAGCCGCGCGTGCTGGCCGTCATGGAGATGGAGGATTACGTGATCTGCACCTCGCACCTCGACCATGTCTCTTCCGAGGCCCAGCTGGGGCAGGTGGAGCTGATCACCAAAACGATGAAGGAGCGTTACGGCGACTCCGGGAAGCCCGTCTTCCTGGGCGGCGACATGAACGCCACGCCCTCGTCGGAGACCGGCAAACTGCTCCAGAAAGACTGGGAGATCCTGACCATCACCGGATTCGGAACCTTCCCCTCGGACAACCCGACCAAATGTATCGACTATATCATGCAGCTCAAGGGCACGCCGAAGTGCGAAGTCGCAGGCTCGCAGATACTGCGCTGGTTCAAGTCGGGCGACGTGACGAAAGCCTCGGACCACCTGCCGGTGATGCTCGACATCAAACTCCCGGCCAAAAACAAGTAAAACCCAAAACGAACACGACCATGAAACGATATGCTTCCATCCGTCTCGCTGCGGCCGCCGCGCTGTTGATTGCGTCGGGAGGCTGCAAGGACGACGATCCGGGAACGGGGCTGAACGGACCCGCGGTGCTGGCGATCCAGAACGCCGGGGCCGAGCCGCTCCGAATCTCGCTGCTCGAACCCAAAACCCAGACGATCGACATCCGGGCCGTCGCCCGGTCGGTCAGCGCCGAGAACCTCACCGTGACCTTCAAAGTCGACCGCACGCTGGTCGAAGCCTACAACAAGGCCCACGGCACATCGTACGAACTCGTGCCGGCCGAAGCCTACGAATTTTCGAAAAAAGAGGTGATCCTGCCCCGCTACAACGAGGTTTCGTCGACGGCGCAGGTGACGCTGAGCAGCGAAAAGATGCCCGACGGCGAACAGTACCTGCTGCCGATCACCATCGACCGGATCAAGGGCGACGACGCAGCGCAAACCTCCGACGAGGGCAACGTCTGCTACATCCTCTTCAACAAGCGCGTGCTGCCGCCCGCCCAGCTGCTCGACCGCGAAGGCTGGAAAGTGGTCCACTGCACCACGGAATACACTCCGGGCGAAGGCAATCCCAAGACCGGTTGGGCAAAGGACGTGCTCGACGGCAACCCGGCTTCCTATTGGACCTACAATTTCAAGGCATCCGTCGGTCCGGTGGTCTACGTCCCGCTCTATTTCGTCTTCGACATGGGCAAGGAGGTGACCGTCCGCGGCGTCCGCATCACGGCCCGCACCAAGAGCGGCGGCGTACTGAACAATCCCCCGGGCGACATCACGATCGAAACGGCCAGGACCATCACGGGCGACGGCATGGAGAACGACGCGGACTGGACGTACGGCGAGCGGTTCACCGGAACGAGTCCCGACGGCACATTCATGTCCCACTCGCTCCACAACTCGGTCTACCTGGGTGAAATCCAGCGGGCGCGCTACATCCGCTTCACGCTCCACATGTCGTGGAACAGCGGGTCGAGCGTAAGGCCGATTCCGATGACCTACAAAGGCGGCACGTTCGCCGAATTCGAAGTCTGGGGCAACCTCGAAGAGCTGGACCTCGACTGATCCCTTACCGCCCGCCTGCGGGAATATTCCCGCAGGCGGTTTTTTCAACCACTACCCTTCCACAATACAATGAGAGAGAGCATTTTATTAACCTTCGCCACACTTCTCGCGGCAGCCGTCTCCGCCCGGAGCATCGACATCATCCCGCGCCCCGCGGAAATCACCGAAACCAGGGGTGAGTTTCGAATCACGGCCCAGACCGCCATCGCCGCCGAAGGAGAACTCCGACGTCCCGCCGAAATCTTCGCAACGGACATCGAACCCGTCATCGGGCGCGAAATACCCGTGGCCGCAAAGGGCGAAATCCGTCTCCGGACATCCCCGTCCCTCACCGCCGAGGAATACACCCTTGCCGTGACGCCCAGCACCGTCGAAATTCTCGGAGGTTCCCCGCAAGCCGTATTCTACGCCTTGCAGACATTCCGCCAACTCGTCGCTCCCGACGGAACATTACCCGCGGTCGTCGTCCGCGACAAACCCTGCTTCGCACACCGCGGCGGAATGCTCGACTCCGGGCGTCATTTCTGGACCGTAGACGAGGTGAAACGTTTCATCGATATCCTCGCCATGCACAAGCTCAACGTATTTCACTGGCATCTCTCCGAAGATCAGGGTTGGCGCATCGAGATCAAACGATACCCCCTGCTGACCGAGATCGGGTCTGTACGCAGGGAGACCGTCATCGGCCGATACGACAAGACCGACGAAAGCCGCAACCGATACGATGGAAAACCCTACGGCGGTTTTTACACCCAGGACGACATACGCGCCATCGTGGCCTACGCCGCGGAGCGCTACATCGAGGTCATTCCCGAAATCGACATGCCCGGGCATATGCTCGGGGCGCTGGCGTCCTATCCCCAGCTGGGATGCCGGGGCAGGGACTACGAGGTATGGACCCACTGGGGGATTTCCAAAGACGTGCTCTGCGCCGGTAAGGAGGAGACCTTCGAATTCGTGGAAAACGTGCTCGCAGAGGTGCTCGACCTGTTCCCCTCGAAGTTCATTCACGTCGGGGGCGACGAATGTCCCAAAGAGCGCTGGAAGGAGTGCCCCGCCTGCCAGAAGCGCATCCGGGAAGAGGGACTGGCAAACGAAAACGAACTTCAGAGTTATTTCATGCACCGCGTCGAGAAGTGGCTCCACGAGCACGGACGCGAGTTGGTCGGATGGGACGAGATCATGCAGGGCGGAATATCGAAGTCAGCGGTAATCATGGCCTGGACGGATCAGTTCCGGGGAACGGACGCCGCGAGGAAAGGAAACCGGGTCATCATGACACCCAAATGGAACTGCTACCTCGACTACTCGCAGACTTCCGATCCCGAGAAGTACGAGCCGATAGGACCCACACGGTACCTCTCCATGAGGCAGGTATACCGGCTCGATCCCTACGACCGCCTGAAACCCGCCGAGTACAGTAATATCCTCGGCATTCAGGGAAACGTATGGACCGAATATATCGCCGATTTCGACCATGTGCAGCGCATGACGCTCCCCAGGATGGCCGCCATCGCAGAAATCGCCTGGGCGTACGACCGCAAGGATTACGACGATTTCGAAAAACGGGCCAAAAGGCTCCTGCCGGGACTTTACGGAAACGCAAAACTAAAATTCTCGGAATTCTTCTTCGAGGGCATCGAGTAAACAAAGCCGCGGAAAAGCGGGCCGCACCCCCACCCTGCGGCCTGTTTTTCCGTAACGGCTTTTCGGGGAATCCCGATTTTTAGTACCTTTACACAGCCTTACGACACACCATGTCAGATAACGAATACGACTTTCACCTATGGTTGAGAATCGGACGGGGGGGGGGAAATTGCCGCCTTCCGGGAGCTGTTCGACCGCCACTATGCGCCGCTGTGCCGCTTCGCCGAGTTCTGGCTCCGCGACCGCGCTTCGGCCGAAGAGGTCGTACTCGATGTCTACACCCATGTCTGGCAGCACGCCGCAGAGCTGCGGATCGCCGTCTCGGTACGCGCCTATCTGTTCCGCGCCGTGCGCAACCGGGCGCTCAACCGCCTGCGCGACGACCGTTTTTCCTACATCCCGTTCGAAGAGCTGGGGGAGGTTTTCGCCAGCCCCGAGCCGTTGCAGATCGAAACCGACGAGATCATGCAGCTCGTGGACGAGGCCGTCTCGCAGCTGCCCGGCCGCTGCCGCGACGTCTTCCTCAAAAGCCGCAGCGAACAACTCTCGAACGCCGAAATAGCCGCCGAAATGCAAATTTCCGTCAAGACCGTCGAAGCGCAGATGAGCAAGGCGCTGCGACGCCTGCGCGGCCTGCTCCACAAAGAGTGACCCGCCGCTGCCGCGACGAATAAAAACGGGAAAACGTGCTGCTTTTCCGTTTTTTTTCTACCTTTGTCCGATATGGAACGCACTGCAATCTTCCCCGGGTCGTTCGACCCCTTCACACGCGGCCATGCGGCACTGGTCGACGAGGCGCTGAACCTGTTCGACCGCGTGGTGATCGGCATCGGCAACAACACCTCCAAGCAGGGACTGCTGACCGTCGAAAACCGCAAGCGGCTCATCGACGACATCTACCGCGGCAATGAGCGCGTCGAAGCGTGCATCTACACCGGGCTGACGGGCGAATTCGCCGAAGCGGCAGGAGCCTGCGCCATCATCCGCGGCGTGAGGAACACCACCGACTTCGAGTACGAACGCACGATGGAGGCCACCAACCACCGCATCTACCCCGACATCACGACCGTCATGCTGTTCACCCCCTCGCCCGTGGCCGACATCTCGTCGTCGACCGTGCGCGAGGTGCTTTCGTTCGGACGCACCGTGGAAGAGTTCATGCCCATAGGAATAGATATAGAGGACTATTTATGAACGGTTACAAGATACGATCAGGTTCCGTCTCACGCTGCCAACGGCCGTTGTCGCCGCCGGCGACGCTTGCATGCCTGACCCTCCCCTAAATCCCCTCCTCGGAGGGGACTTCATGCCGCAAACGGCATATCGGGAACCGGCAACACCGAAAACAGACACAACATAGAATAACCTAACGATACGCTTTATTTATGATGGAATTTACAGCCGAAATGATCGCCGGGTTCCTGGGCGGCGACATCGTCGGCAACAAGGACGCCAAGGTGCACACCGTCTCCTCGATCGAGGAGGGCAGGGCCGGATCGCTGGCCTACCTCACGAATCCCAAATACGAACCTTTCCTCTACACCACGGGCGCGTCGATCGTGCTGGTCGACCGGACGTTCGAGCCTTCGCAGCCGGTGACCGCGACACTCGTCCGGGTGGACGACGCGGGCGCCTGCGTCCTGAAGCTGCTCGAAATGTACAACGCGGCCAAACCCCGCCGCAAGGGGATCAGCGACCGCGCATCGGTCTCGGACCGGGCACAGGTCGGACGGGAGTGCTACATCGGCGACTTCGCGGTCGTCGAGGAGGACGCCGCCATCGGCGAGGGCTGCCAGATCTACCCCCAGGTCTACGTGGGCCGCGGCGTGAGGATCGGTGACAACACCACGCTCTACCCCGGAGTCAAGATTTACGAAGGCTGCATCGTGGGTGCGAACTGCATCCTCCATGCGGGAGCGGTGATCGGCGCCGACGGATTCGGGTTCATGCCCAACGCCGCGGGCGGATTCGACAAGATCCCCCAGCTGGGCAACGTGGTGATCGAGGACGACGTGGAGATCGGCGCCAACACCTGCATCGACCGCGCCAAGACCGATTCGACCGTCATCCGCCGGGGCGTGAAACTCGACAACCTGATCCAGATCGGCCACAACGTGCAGATCGGCGAGAACACCGTATCGTCGGCCCAGACCGGCATTGCGGGGACTTCGAAGGTCGGCCGCAACTGCTTCCTCGCGGGGCAGGTGGGCATCGCCGACCACGTCGTGATCGGCGACCGCGTGAAGGTCGGCTCGAAGAGCGGACTCGACAAGGACGTTCCCGACGACGAAATCCGCTTCGGATACCCCGCCCTCCCGGGCATGCAGTACCACCGTTCGGCTGCCGTATTCAAACGCCTGCCCGAACTGGCGCAGCAGGTTCGCGCACTGGAAAAACAACTTGCAGAACTCACAAAAAAATAATTCGATGAAAAAAATCCTGATCCTCGCAGCGGCGGCCGCCGTGTTGTGCAGCTGCGCCAACAAAAACAAGTACGCCATCGACGGCAAGGTCGAAGGGGCCAACAGCATGGTTTACCTTTTCGACGAGAAGGACAACATCCTCGATTCGGCGGCCGTGGCCGACGGTGCGTTCCGCTTCGAGGGCGTGGCCGAGAACCCGCAGGTGGCCATTCTGCGCGACGCCCGCGACGACGGAGCGACGTTCGGCGCCATGCTGATCCTCGAACCGGGCACGATCAACGTGGCCGACGACGCACAGAACCCCTACCGCAAGAAGGTGACGGGCACGCCGGCCAACGACGCCAGCGACGCCTATGCCACGGCCGGAAACACCCTCGTGCAGGAGTTCCGCAATCCGGAAACCACCTCCGAGCGCCGCGAGGCCATCGAGCAGGAGTACGAACAGCTGACACGCACGGTCCTGGACCAGAACCGCGACAACCTCTTCGGCGTGATGCTGCTGGCCCAGCAGCTCGGCTACGAGCTTTCGGGACAGGGGCTGCTCGACGAGATCGCCAAATTCCCGGCCGCCATGCAGCAGACCGACGCGCTGGTGAAACTCAAGGAGAACGCCGAACAGAAGATGAAAACCGACATCGGCCAGCCGTTCATCGACATCGCACAGCCCAATGCCGGCGGCGAGCAGGTATCGCTCGGATCGGTGGTCAAGAACCCGGCGAACAAATACGTCCTGCTGGATTTCTGGGCTTCGTGGTGCGGCCCCTGCATGGGCGAAGTTCCCCACCTGAAGAAGACCTACGGGGATTTTCACAAGAAAGGCTTCGAAATCTTCGGCGTATCGTTCGACGAGGACCGCGGCGACTGGCTCGGCGCCGTCGAACAGAACGGCATGGACTGGCTGCACGTCAGCGAGGTGAAAGGCTTCGACAACCAGGCCGCCAAGGATTACGCCATCCAGGGCATCCCGTCGAACTTCCTGATCGACAGCCAAGGCACGATCGTCGCCAAGAACCTGCGCGGCGAGGCGCTCTACGAGAAGATCTCGGAGCTGCTGGCCCAGTAATTCCCTACCGACATTCCGGCCCCTCCGTTCCGTACAGCCGGAAGGAGGGGCTTTTTCCATAAAATACAGATGAAATCCGCCGAGAAATACAGAATCATGGGCATCGACCCCGGCACGAACTACATGGGTTACGGCGTGCTGGAGGTGGAGGGGCGCACGGTGCGCTCGGTAGTGCTGGGCGACATCGACCTGCACCGCCTCCCGGACCCCTACGCCAAACTGCGCTACATCTTCGAACGCGTGGGGGCGCTGGTCGACGAGTACGCCCCGCGCGAGGTGGCGCTCGAATCGCCGTTCTTCGGCGAGAACGTGCAGTCGATGCTCAAACTGGGACGGGCGCAGGGTGTGGCCATGGCCGCGGCGCTGAGCCGGGGCATCGACGTTTTCGAATACGCCCCCACGCGCATCAAGCAGTCGATTACGGGCCGCGGATCGGCCGCCAAGGAGCAGGTGGCCTCCATTGTCTGCCGCATGCTCACCATCGACCAACCTCCCAAACGGCTCGACGCCACGGACGGCATGGCCGTCGCCCTGTGCCACTACTTCACCTCGGCCAGCCCGCTCAACGCCGCGCTGGGCGGCGAACGCGTCAAGGGTCTCGGGGGCGGCAAGAAGGCCGCTTCGAAAGGCGGTTCGCAGAGCTGGGAGCAATACCTAAAAAAGAATCCCGACCGGGAGATCAAATAAAACCAATCTAAAACCACCTGCCGACATGAAAAAATTGCTGATCGCATCGTTCGCCGCTGCCGCACTGTGCAGCTGCGGAGGCGCAAACTACACCATCACAGGTCACTACGAACTGCCTCCGGGCGATTCGGTCTATCTGTATGCTTCCGACAACACGGTGCTCGCCGCGGGCGTCGTCGGCGCCGACACGACCATTTCGCTGAAAGGGAGCGTCACCACACCGGAGATGGTTTCCCTGACCGACCGGTACAAGACCAGCGCCGCTACCATTTTCCTCGAACCGGGAAAAATCCGGATCGAAACATACGCCCCGAACCGTGGATACATCGTCTCCGGAACGCCGCTCAACGATAAGTACAAAGCATTCAACGATGCAATGGCCGCTTTCGGAGAGAAACTCCGCAAAGGATCCCCGGGACAAACTCTCCAGGACATTCTGGCCGAAATGAACGAACTCTACACCCGAACCATAAACGCCAATCTCGACAATATTTTCGGAGTATGGGTCTTCAACTCGTACGAATTCGAGCAGATCAAGAACGATCCCGGGAAAATCAAAGCCCGCCTGGCGCAGTTTACACCCGAAATGCAGGCGCATCCGATGCTGAAACGGACACAGACACAAGCCGTAACGCCCGCACAGACCGCAATCGGACAGCCGTACACGGACCTCGCGATGAAAAACGCCGACAACGAAACGGTGCAGCTTTCATCGCTCGTAGGTCCCGGCCGCTGGGTGTTGCTCGACTTCTGGGCCACGTGGTGCAGGCCCTGCATGCTGGAAGTCCCCTACCTGAAGAGAGCCTATGCAGCCTACCACGACAAAGGATTCGAAATCTACGGCATATCGCTCGATTCCGATCCCGCGAAATGGAAGCAGGTCATCGGGGACGAAGGCATGAACTGGGTCAACACGATCCGGAAAGACGCAGGACTCGATCCCACCGCAATCTACAACATCAGCTCCATCCCTTCGAATTTCCTGATCTCGCCCGAAGGCAAAATCGTAGCGAAAAACCTGCGTCACGAGCACCTTGAAGAAAAACTCGCAGAGGTTTTCCAATAAATTTACCCCGATGAACCAAATTTTCCTTGCGCTCCTTGCCGCTGCCGCACTGTGCAGCTGCGGAGGCCCCAATTACACCCTTTCGGGCAAAGCCGGACTTGCTCCGGGCGATACGCTCCGCCTTCGTTCGCCCTACGAAAACGACTCGGTGCTCGCCACGACGGTCGTACGCCGCGACAGTTCGTTCCGCATCCGCGGACACGTCGCCGGACCGATGATCGCCAACCTGATGCACAACGACCGCCGCATCGGAGCGCCGATCCTGCTCGAAGCGGCCGACATCCGGATCGAGCCCACGGGCGACGTACGAGGCTTCCAGTTCACCGGAACGCCGCTCAACGATGCGTTCAACGCCATGAATGCCGCACAGGTATCGCTCGGCAACGTCCTGCAAGCGCTGGAAAACGAACCGGACACACCCGAACGCAGACAAAAACTCGACTCGCTGGGACGGATTTACCGGCAGATTCCCGGCGACGCGCTGGAAGCCAACCGCGACAACCTGCTGGGCGCGTTCCTTTACTCCCGCCGCACCGATGCGGACCCGGCGAAGGCCCGTGAACGGCTCGCACAGTTCCCCGCCGAATTGCAGAACCACCCCGTGCTGGAGAGCATACGGCGGGAGATCGAAGCCGTCGAACGTTCGTCCGTCGGCCGGCCCTACATGGACCTCGCACTGAAAAACGCCGACGGAGAGATCGTCGCCCTTTCGTCGCTTGCGGGGTCCGGCCGCTGGGTGCTGCTCGACTTCTGGGCCACGTGGTGCGGTCCCTGCTGCCGCGAAATCCCCCATCTGAAAGAGGCCTATGCCGCATTCAGCGGACGGGGATTTGCGATCTACGCGGTGTCGATCGACCTCGACGCGGCACGCTGGCGGCAGTTCCTTGCCGAAAACAGCCTGCCGTGGACGAACGTGCTGTCCCCCGGCGAAGGCAAGCAAAGCCCTGCCGCAGCAATGTACGGCATCCGTTTCATTCCGTCGAATTTCCTGATCTCGCCCGACGGCACGATCGCCGCCCGCAACCTCCCCGGCAAACAGTTGCAGGCCCGGCTGGAGGAACTGATGAAATAACGGTGTTTTAAACGACTGATAATCCGGCCGATGAGGTAGCGCCCGTCGGCCGGATCATCATTTTTACTAATTTTTTCAAGCAATTATTTGCGTGTTTCGGATTTTTGCCCTACATTTGCATTCGCAATTCGGCACCGTAGCTTAATTGAATAGAGCATCTGACTACGGATCAGAAGGTTACAGGTTTGAGTCCTGTCGGTGTCACTCTCAAAATCAGCCACTTACAGCAATGTAGGTGGTTTTTTCGTGTCTTGTTTCGAGCGGTTTTTACAGCGAAATCGGGGATTTGTTTAAACCAATGTTTAAACCGAAATTGGTTATGAACACCACCCTCACAACCGTTCTGTACACCTCTAAAACCCTATCTGACGGCACTCACCCCCTTATGTTACGGCTCACGAAAAACCGCCGAATCAAGTACATCAGCCTGCACATTTCCCTCGATGCCAAATTTTGGGACTTTGACAAAAGCCGTCCCAAGCGGAATTGCCCCGATAAAGAGCGCATAAACACCCTTATCGAAACCAAGACGAAAGAGTTGCAGGAGCAGATTTTGGACTTTAAAACCAGCGATAAGGAATATACGCTGAACACGCTTCTCGAAAAGGCATCCCGCAAGGTCGTGCGCCAAACCGTCGGCGAATATCTGAACGGCTACATCGACCGCCTGCTGGCCGCAAACAGGGTCGGTAATGCAAAGACCTTTCAGGAATTGCGCACCTCGCTGACGAAATTCAGCCGTTCGCTGGACTTTTATTTTATAGACATCGACGCCGAATGGCTGAAACGGTACGAACAATGGCTGCGGGTGGAACGGCATTATTCCGACAACTCCGTCGGCATCCGTTTCCGTTCGTTGCGGGTGCTTTACAACAGCGCAATCACCGACGGCCTCATTAAGAAAACGGACTACCCTTTCGACACGTTCAAAGTAAGCCGATTCAAAGAAGCCACGGCCAAACGGTCGCTGACGAAAGAGGATATAAGGCGCATTATGGATTGCGAGGTGCGGACGCTGACCAAGTACCCCAAACCGTTCCTGCAACTGGCAAAAGACTTGTTCCTGTTCAGCTACCTGTCGTGCGGCATCAATCTGACAGATATTCTGCACATCCGCTATGCCAACATCGTGGACGGGCGGCTGGTTTTCAACCGTCAGAAAACGGGTAAACTCCTGTCGTTCCAACTCCAACCTGCCGCACTCGACATCCTCGACAAGTACCGCCAGCCGAACGCACATCCGCAGGATTACATTTTCCCTGTTTTAAGGCGTTCTGTTCACGTTACGGCGCAACAACAGTACGGACGGGTGCAACGGACGAACAAGCGGATAAATCGCTATCTGAAACTAATCGGTGAGCATCTGCACCTGCCTATCACGCTCACGACATACGTTGCGCGGCACTCGTTCGCCACCGTGCTGAAAAGGTCGGGAGTTTCGACATCCATCATTTCGGAATCGCTGGGGCATAGTTCAGAGAAAATCACACAGATTTACTTGGATAGCTTCGAGAACTCGCAGATAGATGCGGCTATGCAAAACTTATTATGAGGTGACAAGGTTTGAAAAAAGGTCTATCTTATAGCCCCCGAAACCGAGTTTGTCACTACTTTTTAAGGGATTATCCGATTTAATCGGGTAGTCCCTTTTCTTTTTTCTGCGGTGGTCAGTTGCGACAGAAAGCGGATTTTTGTAAATTCGTTGAAACAATTACCGCTTATGAACGAACTTACAGGCTCGAAAGGCTGTTTGGCTACCGATACCCGCTCCTTACGGGAAATCGCCCCGTTGCTGGAAAATTATTTCGGCATTACGCTGGGTTACTTTACCAATGAAATAGAATCGAGTACGGGCATCTCCGCCGCCAAAGCGATCCAAGAGGATCACGAAATACGGTTGCCGACCAACCGTTTCGATTATGATGCTTATATGGAACTGTTCGGAAAAACACTCCTTTTGACCGACCGACTGCGTGAAGCCCTCTTATTCGTGGCTTACATCATCACCGACCGCAAATTCAACGAGGAAGAATTAAGCGAGCGCGGATATTGGGAAGATTGGAACACCTATAAGGGCGAGTGGGCGAAACTGATGCTTTTTATGGAAGAAACCGAACAACGGCATCGGAACCTGTACGAACGTGTCGGAGAACAGGAAATGCCCGTGACCCTGCGCACCAACAGCCGCAAGCAGAAGCCGCAGACGATTCCCAATACGAATAACTGGCTGTTCCGTCTGATCCGAAAGGAACTCGCCGATTATTTTCCCGACATTCAGACCGCCGAAGATGCACGGCAGGAATTGGAACGACGCAAACCGTCAGCAGGAGCCAAACCGATGAATACGCGCTATCCGATTGTCGCATACGGGATTTATCGGATGCTCCATGAAGAAAATGCGATGACCGAGAATCCCGACACGCCGAACGAACTTTGCAGGCTGATCTACGATTACACCCGCTTCGTCGGGTGCTATCCCTCCTATAAAGGCTATGACGGTTCTTTCAACCCCAAAAACATACGCGCCGACATAGGCTATATAAAGAAGAACGTACAGAAATACGGCGGGGAAAAGATACCGAAATTCCCGTCTGTCGAGTTCGGGCGAATACACATCGTAACGGACAACATCGTCTATAAGGATTTATTCTGAATAACCGACATATTTCAGATAGAGAATGGGTGCAGAAATGCACCCTTTTTCTTTACCTGCTCCGCCGAAACCCAAGAGCGTTTTTCGCGTTATCGTAACAGAGTAAAAGAATCCGATATGAAGCTGACGAACAGGTAAATAATAGGCATGAAAACAGCCGATATCGTTTACCTCGAAAGGCTCGGAGAACGCGAAAAAATAGCTGATCTTTGCCAGTGCAATCAATAAGCGACAAGGCAATGCACCGAGCGAAAAAACGACTGAAAACGGCTCTTTGTAACGGATTGAAAAACTGGGGTAAAGAACAGGCCGAAAACAAGCCGATATTCTCTACCCCGAACCGATTAGCGAAAGGGCGTGTTCAAGTGTTTTACATACTGCAAGCGGAGGAAATCGGAGCGTACGGCCAATGAATCCGCAGGGAGAAACCGAAAGCCCGAAAGTGGAGGTTGAACTAAAAAAACGACCGATGAACCGCAAAACGTAACCAACTAAAAAACAGAGGTAAATAATAGGGCTGAATATAGCCTGTAACCTCTACCTCGAAAGGCTCGGAGAAGCTCGAAATCCTCCGTTTCTTTGCAGTAGCAAACAAGGTCGGAGCGTACGGCCGACCAAAGTTGCAGGGAGTAGCCGACAGCCCGAAAGAGGCGGCAACAAACCTTAATAAAAAATAACGATTATGAAAACGCTTGTAAACACTATCGCTAACACGAATACTAATTTTAATAATACTAATAAAATGGAAAAAATTAATGTAGCAGCGGCATCGCAGCAGGTAGCTGGAAACCGCGCAGAGGAGATGATGGCCTCGGCAATCGCACACGAGGCAAAGATGGCGGAAATCAAAGCCGCCGAGGAGCAGGAGGAGAAAATGAACCTCCGCATTATCAAAATCAAGCCCGCAGGGAACGCCAAAATGTTCCGCACGCTGGCGAAAGCGATTGCGGCAGGGGCTACCACCCTGATCGTGACCACCCGTGTAGACGTGGCTGGATGCGGATATGTTTGGTTCGGAATCCGCAAGGGTTACACCGAGTTGGACGGCAAACTGTTGCTCAACGCCCAAATCTGGAACTACCTGCTGGCGTTCCTGATGGGTAAGGAGTTACCCGAAGTGACGGAGTTCGAACCCGACCGTGAAATCTGCTGTCAGTCCGAGTGGCTGGCAGAGGTGGCCGCCGAGGTGGAGAAACTGACCCCGATCACCTCCGAGGAATACAACGAAAGCGAGGAGGGCATCGGCTACCTCGCCAAAAAGTACCACTTTCCCAACGGCAAAGTCGTAATGCCTGCCGAAGCGATGGAGGACATCTGCGACCTGCTGAACTAAACTGCGGAACGAGGGGAGCGGGTTTCGCCGCTCGCTCCCCAAGTTTTTTTAACTCCAAATCAAACAATTAAATGAAGATTGAATATATCAAAATAGATGCAGGCCAGCGGTTCGACGCCGTGATGCCCGAAATACCCACCAATTCGATCATCAACAAGACCGTCACGGGATGCGGTGCGACCTATGCCGAAATCAATGCGCCCCGCCACTCCGTCATCATCGAGCCGAATGTTCCCGTTATCGAGGGCAAGATGAAAAAGCACCCGCAGATACTCGGCGTGTTCGAGGGCGTAACGACAGAAGACATCATCGACTTTCTGAACACGAACTACAACGACGGCTATCTGAAAATCATGACCACGCCCGAAAGTTTCCCCAAAGTCCGCTCGGCGATGGTGCAGACGCATACGGATATGTACGGTGAATGGTTCATGCTGTTCGACGAATGCGAGCGCACGATACAGGATGCAGGCTATCGCGGCTCGATCACGCTCCCGATGGATGATTTTTTCCGATGCAAACAAAAGGCGATGGTTTCTGCGACGCCGATCATCCCGTCCGACCCGCGTTTCGAGCAGCAGGGCTTTACGATGAAGATACTCCGCCCGACCTACGACCACAAACCGAAAATGTGGCTCATACACACGAACGATACCGTCGGCTGGGTGCGTACCCTTATGGGACAGGTAAAAGGCAAAGGGCATCCGCTCTGCATCTTTCTGAATTCGACCGATACGATCCACCGCATGATCTGCACCTATAAGATCGAGAAACGGTGCAAGGTCTTTTGCAGTTACGAGAGTGTGAAGAAACTCCGCAAGCGGGATTTTTCGCGGGCTTACTCCTCACTCGGAGAACTGGACGAAATCAACTTTTTCACGAGCCGTTTCTTTTCGGCGGTAGACATCGAACTGCCGACAACAGCCTGCGTGCTGATCGTAACCGACCTTTCGTTTGCGGCGCACACCGTCATCGACCCCACGACCGAAGCCGTACAGATCGTCGGACGCTTTCGCAACGGCGTGGAGGATGCCGCGCATATTTTCAGCACCAACAAGGAGATGCCCTGCAAATCGCGGGAAGAGATCGCCACGAGATTGGAGGAGTGCGAAGCGGTCTACAAACAAGTCCTGCAAATCGAAGCATCGGGGGCGGGTTGCGATACCCGTGCGCAGGCTTTGGAGGGAATGGACTACAAACGGTTCATGAACGCCGACGGAACGCGCAACTGGTTCATGTGGGATAACGCCTACGACGACGAGCGGATCAAGCGGTACTACACCGATGCCGAACTGGTGCGGGAGGAGTACGCGAAAGCATTTCACACGAATTGCGTCGAATATATCTATCCGTTGTCGGACTGCGACCGACTGCAACGCATAAATCCCCGACTGAAAATGAAAGACCTGTTCCGCGAAATCGTGCGGCAGTTGGAGATACTGGAACAAAACCGAACGTGGAATGAATACTACTTTCTGCGCGAGGAGATTCAGAACCAAGTGCCGATGATGGTGGATGCCTACTATGCCCTCGGAGCGGCAGAGATCGAACGGTGCAACTACAACATGAACGCAATCGGCAAACAGATACAAGAAAACGAAAGCCTGCAACTGCTGACCTCGGAAAAAGTTTGCGGGGAGGTGTACTCCCAGTTGAAAACGGGCGACAGGCTACCCGTGTGCGCCGTCAATCGTTTTATGAACGATCTGATTATGCGGTTCGGCATCCCCTACCGCAAAAAAGTGACGGCAAAGATGATCGGAATCTATTTCGAGTACAGGGAGGTGCGCACCAACAAACAACGGTTCATCGAATTGGGAAAGCGGAACATATAGCCCGTAACGGGTGAAAACAGGTCGGTGACAAACTTTTGAAAAGGGTCTGTAAAAGTACCTTTTTCGGGATTCCTGTCACCCGATCACCCACTCCCCGCGGCGTGTAGCCCCCACCCGTTTGAGCCTGCCCGACTTGGTGAGTTTCTGCAAATGATATTTCACGCCGTCGGGCGAGATTCCGACAACCTCGGCCAGCTCCGCCCGTGTAATGCTGGGATTGCGGGCGATGGCTTCCAAAATAATTTCTTGGGTAGTCTTTCGGGTAGTTTCTTGGGTAGTGAGCGTTTCGGCGATTACCCCCAAAACAAACTCGACGAAAGGCGTGCAACCCGCCTTACCGCCACTTACGGCAATCGCCTTATAATACTCCTTTTGATACTTATATACAATGTTTTCGATCGGCAGGTTTTTGAAGATAGGCCGCCACCTGCTCAAAATCAAGGTCTGCCACAATCGTCCCGTGCGACCGTTGCCGTCCGCGAACGGATGGATAAATTCGAACTCATAATGAAAGACGCAACTTGCGATCAACGGGTGTTCATCCGTGGTGCGCAGCCACTCGAACAGATCGTTTACGAGAAACGGCACACGTTCGGCATCGGGCGCATAATGGATAACCGTTTTCCCCGACACCACACCCACACCGCCTTTGCGGAAACAACCGATTTCGTCGATCAACCCCGCTTCCATCGTGGCGTGAGCCTTTAACAGATCATCGACTTTACAAGGGTCGAGCGTGTCGAGCAATTCATACGCTTTAAGGGCGTTGCGCACCTCCTGCACCTCGTTAATAGGAGCAACGACGGGTTTTCCCTCCAATACCGCCGTGACCTGCTCCGTCGAAAGCGTGTTGCCCTCGATAGCCAGCGTCCCGTGAATCGTCTTGATCCGATTGACCCGATGCAGGCGCAGATTTTCATGCGCATAGTAGCTGCCGATTGCCTCGCTGATCTGTGCAACCAAATTCGTGATCTTCGGCGTAATGGTGTAAGGCGGTTTATAGGACATGGTACACTTGCTTTTCGGCAAAGATAGCGATTCTTTCTTTTATAGGGTAGTTTTAGGTAAATCTATTTATCATCCACTCCCCATATCGTGCGATTTATGCCGAAACTGCCCCGCAACCAAAAGGTGACAAACTTTGTGAAAGGGTCTATAAAATATCCTTTTCGGAAAAGGTTGTCACTCGCAGATAAACAAGGCCGAGATACCCCGACCGAGCGGACAATCCCTATTTTTCACCCCTCCCCATTTTCGGATGGAAAACTGAATTTTCATCCATCCCATTTAATAAGATTCCACCTAATACAAGCCGCCCCTATTCATACCCGAAACCATATAACAGAATAGAATTATTGATATTATATAGAGTTGGATTACTACTGATAAGCGATAAACAAAAACTCAATCGCTATGTACGGAACACAAGAGAAAGCCAAACGAATTACGGACATCCATATCCTATGGGGACAAAGCACGGTTATCGGGGAGCTGATCCAAGCGGGGAAAATCGACGAGGAATACATTTATCCCTTTAACGGGGACGAGGTGTTGGAATGGTGGCTTGTCACTCCGTGGCTGGCAGAACGACTGAAAGAGCAGGGCGAAATCATCATCGACGAATTAGGGTGTCGTTGGTGGGGACGGCTGACGAGCGGGCAGGCGATTTACATGGACGGCGTAATACAAGAAATCTGCGGGGAGGATTAACCCCAAATTTTAATTCTAAAACTACAAACTGCAACAGCCCTCAAGATGCCGATAATTGCATAATCCGTTTTTGTTTCCTACATTTGTGGGACATACGACAAACACGGAAAGTGTAAGTTTATTCTCGTAATCGAATCTGGAAAATTCAAAGGGAGAGAGTAAGCCGACATCTTCTCGCGTCAATATTGCATTTGCACAATCCCGTGCGGTGCTTTATTGCGTGGGGCTGTTGCTTATTTTATCCCAAGGTTTTCCAGAACCCGATTACTAAAATGAGTTTTCAGCACCACGCTTTCTGTTTCTTAAAAATCAAACATTAATCGTCGCGTTGGTGCTGGGGCGACAACCTAAACTTATTCAATTATGAAAAAGTTATTTCTTATTGTGGCCGCTATGTTTGCGGCAGTTTCTTTCTCGGCTTGCTCCGATGATGATGACAAAATGAATCCCAATAATATCATTGGGACATGGCAAATTATCGAAATCCACGAGAACGATAGCTATTCAGATGAAATATGGCCTACCGAAAGTGACTATTACACTTACACTTTTAATGAAAATGGCACGGCTATTCTTAAATGGCATGACGGAAGCAATGAGGAGTACAACTACAACTACTCCATCAACGGAAACGTGTTGACAATGAATGAAAAGAACACAACCGAACCAATGACTTATATTTTCCAAATCAAGGAATTGGCTAAATCCCGTCTTGTTTTATTCGAGCATGAGGTAAATCCTGATGATGAAAATGACGTTTATGAAGCAACATTAACATTCAAAAAGATCTGATTCATAAGCAATAATAAATAGGGAGTGACAGGCTTTGTGAAAAGGTTAATCTATAAGACCATTTTGCAGAGTTTGTCACTTTCTTATTTTGTTTATTCCGCTAATAATCTTATCTTTATAAAGATAAAACAACATAACATTTTGCGCAATATGAACAGATACAAACAACCGAAAACAGAATGAAAGACCGAAATGTGGGAAGATAGACAGATAATCCAAAAGACGGTCAAATGAAGCCCGACAGACGCAATAGCCCTGCTTGTCGAGAAACCCGAAGACGGAATATATCCCGAAACATTTATCTACTTGTTTGCCCCTAATATGGCAAACATAACAAAGCCCATCGAAATAACACTTACAAAAAATCGACGCTATATATTCGGATGAAAGTGCGAACTGAAAGACATGGACGGGATAGTCGGCATAATGGCACGCAATGAGGTAGGGATAGAGGGAACAGAAGAACAGGTGAGTTTATTCGACTACCATGTAAAAGCCGATACAGTCCTATTCCAATACACCACACCCGACGGACGGGACGAGGTAATGAAATTCCCGTTAGCGGGATTTTGTGAGAATTATTTAGTACAGCTTGGTCATTACTAGAAAAATTATTAAATTTGATATAAAAAATACCGACTCAATAACCTTAAAGGCTACACTATGGTTTATTACAATCTCTCAAAATGGACTATATCAGAAGAAACTGAAGGATTATTATTTTTTGCTCAAAGAATCGAAGAAATACTATGTCATTATACATTGGATTCTTTCAAAGGACGCCTATTAAATACTCCATTATTAATAATTGAGGCTCAAAAAACAATTAGCGATATTGAGAACGAAAAAATAAATAATTCTCATATAAAATATATTATTGAGGAGTTAAACTGGAGTCTAAAGCAAGATAGGGTAGCAAATAAATTATTAGATATTGAACGGGAATTATATTACCCTATTAATTTCGACCCGAAATCTACAAACTACGATGAGTTAAAAGATATATTATCTTTATTAGCAAAAAAGCTCGTAAATCGTAAATACGAATCCGTCTGTAGACATTTATTGACAGAGGCTATAAAAGATAATAAAAAAAAGGATATTAATGCGCTATGTGAAAATTGGATATGCATTTTACAATATATGGATTATTCTCGCTCTTGGCTGTACCATTATGTTGTAAATTTTTTCTTTAAGGCAAAAAACGAGATAAAATCCAAAGATATTTTGGATGCTTTTTTTTCAAAAATTGATTTTAAAGAGAAATTATTCCATGTTTATTGCATTGCAGATGCTCTTTTAGAAAAAGCTATCGCAGCTATTCAACTCTCATCTATCTCAATAACCAATATTCCAAATGAACTTCTCGTAAACGCTCGTGCAGCAGCATATAAAAACAAGAAAAATGCAAAAAGAATTTTCATCCGATGTGAAGTAAAGCACTGTGACCCCTATACAGCATTCCAATCAACAACAGATATTATTGATAATATACGAGATTTATTTGGTTTTTATTATCACAAAAATAGTCCTAACGTTTTAGATGAAAAACTTGTTGTTAATCAAGACGATCTATCTGATATAACACTGCTTTCATCTCAAGAACAGCCTATGATAAATACAACTAATAAAATAGGCATAACTACTGCGGCTAATAAACTAACTAAATTATTTGGAGGATTAACACCTAGTCCACAAACAACAGTTAAAATATTCAGAGTTTTTGATTTACATAGTTCTTGCATTCAAAATCGAAATTTAGAAAATCAGATTTTAAATTTGTGGACAGCACTAGAGGTTATAGTTCCTTTAAAACAACATGAAGACAAATCGAAAATAGAACAAATTAGTACGATAATAAGCCAATCTTCGACATTAGGCTATTGCTATAAATTAGTAAAAGAAACATTAGTTTATTTTCTAATATGGAATCGAGGATTGGTTAATAAACATATATATAGCCTTAATAATAAATATGGAGATAAATTGTTTAATAAATTTTTAGCATTCATCGTTCTGGATGAATTGGAACAAAACAGAATAGCATTATATAGTGATTTAAACAATTTTCCATTATTACGATTTAGGATTTATCAATTACACGAATCAATGCACTCTCCGCAATGCTTGCTTACATTATTCAATAATCACTCACAAAAATTAATGTGGCATTTAAGACGATTATATAGAACACGAAATTTAATAGTTCATGATAATAACACTATATATCGACTTGAAAATTTAGTAAGCAACTGTCATCTATATGTGGATGATTTCACGAAATTAATGTTGAGATTAATTCAAAATGATCGTAGCATTGAAACCATAGAGCAGGGAGTTAAATATATAGAACTTACATATCAGCATAGAATTAATAAGTTAAAATCTTCAGGCATAATTGATATTACTAACTATCAATCATTATTACTTTGGAAATGATAATGTAGTTGAATTGCATCGTATCTATAAAGATTAAGGAGAGAAGGCCGAGAAAATGCGGCGTTTTCCTTTGACAATGACAAGTGACAGACTAAAAACGAGGGGCTATATAATTGCCCTTTCAACATAGTTTGTCACTTTTTCTATTTATCAAATAATCAATTAATTCACTTAATTTATTAACCCAACTTTGGGATAAACGAATTACCCGAAATGTTTAAACCAATGTTTAAACCGCGCCGAGTAACAGCACGCAAAAGAGAAATTCATCGACAAAATTCACATCCGTAACTACCTGTTAATCAACGTTGCCCTACATTTGCACCTGCAATTCGGCACCGTAGCTTAATTGAATAGAGCATCTGACTACGGATCAGAAGGTTACAGGTTTGAGTCCTGTCGGTGTCACT
>ERZ791903.1296-NODE-1296-length-25192-cov-4.581812_pt1 | contig 25192 bp, 18 predicted proteins | sample MGYA00510148_ERZ791903 | MGnify/ENA primary metagenome ERZ791903 (study PRJEB30046, sample SAMN00792080) | human gut metagenome | study: EMG produced TPA metagenomics assembly of the A metagenome-wide association study of gut microbiota in type 2...
GCCGAAGTAAATACCGCGGGCACGCGTTCCTCCATGATGACGCCCATGATCTCTTCTGCGTAGCGGTACATCAGCGGGACGTTCACGCCGAACGGTTTTTCGGTCGCCGCGCGGCATTTGCGGATATGCTCGCGCAGCAGGTCGGGGGTCATCGAGCCGGAGCCGATCAGCCCCAGTCCGCCTGCTTCGCTCACGGCTGCGGCCAGCCGCCAGCCGCTGCACCAGACCATCCCGCCTGCGACGACGGGGTAGCGGATGCCGAAAAGGGTCGTGATTCTGTTTTCCATCGTTTTCTGGTTTTCTGCGGGATCAAGATACAACTATTTTTCCAAAACGGGAGCGGATGGTTCGGGAGGTATGTGCAAAAAAACGGTGTTTCGACCCGCCGGGTCAAAGCACCGTTATGAAAAAAAGGGTGAGCTACTTACATCGCACCGCTACGACCACATACCCTTGCTCGATTCCTCGCCTGGGGGATTCTGTAGGAGCTGGTCGTGCAAGACTCACCCGGGCACAAAAGTAGGAAAATTTTATATCTTTGCAAAAAAAAACTGAAATGCGTAAGAAAATATTAGGTTGGGGAGTGCTGGCGGCGTTGGTCCTGGCGGCCGGCGCCGGACTTGTCCTGCGGCAGCAATTCTATGGAAATGCGGTCGTTACGGAGCGGGACCTCTACGTGAGTGCCCGTGCCGAATACGGGCAGGTCGTGGATTCGCTGCTGCTGCAGATCAAACACCGTCGGGCCTTCGACGCCTATGCCCGGAGGATCAACCTGGCCGAAACCTTCAAGCCCGGGCGTTACGTGCTCAAACATGGCATGAGCGTCATCGAAATCGCGCGCATGCTCAAACTGGGGATGCAGACGCCCGTGCGTGTGACGATCAACAACGTGCGCATCCCGGCCCAGCTGGCGCATAAACTCGCGCGGCAGATCGACGCCGATTCCACGGCGATCATGCAGGCGCTGACCTCGAAGGAGCTGGCCGCGGAGGTCGGATTCGACAGCGTGACGCTCTTTTCGATGTTCATTCCCGACAGTTACGAGTTCTACTGGACGGTGACGCCCGGGGAGTTCGTCAAGCGCATGAAGCGCGAATACGACCGTTTCTGGACGGAGGAACGCGACGCCAAGCGCAAGCGCAGCGGGCTGAGCCGGCTGGAGGTGATGACGCTGGCCTCGATCGTCTACGAGGAGACCCGCAGGGTCGACGAGATGCCCCGCGTGGCCGGGGTCTACGTCAACCGCCTGAAGAAGGGCATCAAGCTGCAGGCCGACCCGACGGTGAAGTACGCCATGCAGGATTTCGGCCTGCGCCGCATCCTCTACCGCCACCTGAAATACGATTCGCCCTACAACACGTATGTGAACAAGGGACTGCCGCCCTCGCCGATCTGCATGCCCGGGAAGAATGCCATCGACGCCGTGCTGAACTACGAAAAGCACGACTACATCTTCTTCTGCGCGCGTCCCGAGTTCGACGGTTACCACAACTTCGCCAAAACCCTGCGCGAGCACAATAAAAACGCCCGGGCATACAGCGACGAACTCAATCGGCGGAAGATTAAATAATTTTTGTATCTTTGTCATCCCATGCTTGCGAAGATATACGAACAGAACCCTTCGGAGAAGGAGTTGCAGCGCGTCGTAGACGCCCTGGAGCGGGATGAAATCATCATCTATCCCACCGACAGCGTCTATGCCTTCGGCTGTTCGCTGCGCTCGCCGAGAGCCATCGAGCGGCTGCGCCGCATCAGGGGCAAGAGCGAGGAGAAGTTCACCGTGGTCTTCGAAAACATCGCCCAGGTCGCGGAGTACTGCCGGGTGGACAATGCCGTTTTCCGGATTCTGAAACGGAACCTGCCCGGGCCGTTCACCTTCGTGCTGGCGGCTTCGGCGCGCATTCCGGACAAGGCGTTCGAACGGCGCCGCACGATCGGAGTCCGCATTCCGGCCAGCCCCGTCGCGCGGGCCGTGGTCGGGGCGCTGGGGTGTCCGATGATCACCACGTCGGTCAAGGACGACGACGAGGTGGTGGAGTATACGACCGATCCCGAACTGATCCACGAGCGTTACGGCCATGAGGTCGCGTTGGTCATCGACGGGGGCATCGGCGACAACGTCCCCACGACGGTCGTGGACCTGACGGGCGACGAGCCGGAGATACTGCGCGAAGGCAGGGGAGAGCTGCAATAGCGAGGGGGAGTGATGCCGCTGTGCGGCAGGATGGGCGTCTCGGAGCGTTAAAAAACAAAATAGAAGAATGGAGAAGAAAAATTTCTGGAACGATGCCGCGAAATACGGCGTGATCATGGCTCTGGCCGCAATCCTTTTCGACGTGCTGGGCTTTTACGTGCAGAACAAGCTGCTGTCCCTGCTGTCGCTCGTCATTTTCGTCCTGCTGCTGGGTTATCTCACCAAGCGCCGTGTGGAACGGTTCGGGGCCAGGGGATACAGTTACGGGCAGTGCCTGGGCTTCATGGTCTGCGTGATGCTCTGCGCCGGGTTTATCGAGGGCGCCTTCATGGGCGTCGCCTCCAACTGGCTCTTTGCGGCCAGATACGAGGCTATGATCGGCCCGTCGATCGCCATGCTGGAGAACACCGGTTTCTACACGGGCGACCAGATCGAGATGATGATGAAACTGATGCGTTCGCCGCTGGTGCAGATCTTCAGCGGAATGCTCGGTTCGGCGATCAAGGGCGGCTTTTTCGGTCTGTTTATTGCTGCCTTCACCAAGCGTGATCCCGACGTTTTCTCGGAAGGCACTAACGAATAAGGATGGATAAACTGGATATATCGGTCGTCGTGCCGCTGTACAACGAGGCGGAGTCCCTGCCCGAACTGGCGGCGTGGATCGACCGCGTGATGCGCGAAAACGGGTTTTCGTACGAGCTTATTCTGGTCGACGACGGTTCGTCGGACGGCTCGTGGACGGTGGTCGAACGGCTCAAGGCACAGTATCCGGCAATCCGGGGGATCGGTTTCGCCCGCAACTACGGCAAGTCCGCGGCCCTCTACTGCGGATTCGCGGCGGCGGAAGGCGAGGTCGTCGTCACGATGGACGCCGACCTGCAGGACTCGCCCGACGAAATCCCCGAACTGCGCCGCATGATCCTCGAAGAGGGCTACGACCTGGTCTCGGGGTGGAAAAAGCGCCGCCACGACCCCGTCGGCAAACGCTGGCCCAGCAAGTTCTTCAACTGGACGGCCCGGGCCGCGTCGGGCATCCGGCTCCACGATTTCAACTGCGGGCTGAAAGCCTACCGCCGCAAGGTGGTGAAGGCCATCGAGGTCTACGGCGAGATGCACCGCTTCATTCCGTTCCTGGCCAAACAGGCCGGGTTCAGCCGCATCGGCGAGAAGGTCGTCGACCATCGCGCCCGCAAGTACGGCTGTTCGAAATTCGGCCTCGAACGCACGGTGAAAGGGTATCTGGACTTGATCACGGTGCTGTTCATGACGCATTTCGGGCGTTCGCCGATGTACTTCTTCGGCAGCCTCGGGACGCTGATGTTCCTCGTCGGCGGCGGCACGACGGTGTGGATCATCGCCGAGAAACTCTGGAAGCAGTGCCACGCCCTGCCCCTGCGGCCCGTTGCGGACCAGCCGCTGTTTTATCTGGCGATTTTGGCCGTAATTCTCGGAGTTCAGCTGTTTTTGGCCGGATTTTTGGGTGAACTGATCAACAGAGGGTCCTCCGAGCGGAACAAATATCTGATCGACAAAACTTTGTAAATGATGATACAACGAATCCAAACGCTTTATTTGCTGATCATTGCGGCGCTTATGGCCGTAACGCTCTTTTCGGGGCTGGCGTGGTTTGCGGGTGACGCCGGCGAGTTCGGGCTTTTCGCCTTCGGATTGAAAACCGCCGGAGGGGAGGTCGTCCAGTCCACCGTTTATATGGGTGTTCTGCTGGCGCTGGCCTGCGCGCTGCCGCTGGTGACGATTTTCCTGTTCCGCCGCCGTTTGCTGCAAATACGCCTCTGTGTGGTGGAAATGGTGCTGCTGTTAGGCTCCCTGGCGATGGAAGGCGTCTATTACTTTTTGAGCTGGCGGGTCTTTTCCGACCTGTCGTTCCATACGCAGGGCTTCAAGCCCGCCATTGTGCTGCCGCTGGTCTGTCTGCTGTTTGCCTATTTGGCGGCCCGTGCGGTTTTCCGCGACGAACTGCTGGTACGCGCAGCCGACAGAATACGCTGATCGACCGAATACTACTGGACCCGGAGTATGCCCGAGCGCATGTTCCGGGTCTTCTGTCCCCATCGGCGGGCTGCCGTTCGGGCGGAAAAGGTTTGCAATTCGGACCGATCTGATTATTAAAAGAATGTTACAAACCTTTGCAGGTCCGGAAAATAATTTTAACTTTGAGGCATAATATATTGCTATTATGTAATGATTTTAAAGAATTTTGGCTACAAACAATACATTTTTTAACTAACACTCAACTCTATGAAAGCAGTAAATTTCTGGAAAACATTGTTCTGTGCTGCGCTGGCCGTGACGGCTTTTACCGCATGCTCGGACGATGATGACAACGGCTATTCGGGTATGCCCGAAATTACCGTAAATGGCGGAGAGTCGGTGACGCTTGCCGGGAAACTCGAAGGCGGCAAGATAGACCAGACCGTTGAGGTCGTGTCGAAAGGCGACTGGACCCTGAAATTCGATAACGCCGGCGATTCGCAGTGGGTTACTCCCAGCACGATGTCGGGCAAAACCGGTACGACGCAACTTACCTTCACGCTGGGTCAGGCTTCGGCAGAGCGCACCGCTAACCTTACGCTGACCGCTTCTTCCACGTTCGAGGGCATTCCTATCACGAAGACTGCTACGATCAAGATCGTACAGAGCAACAGCGATGTTCCGACGGGTAACGCTCTTTACAGCGAGAACTGTGGTACGAAGGTCGAGAAAGACGGGTCTTATTGGCCTTATGTAGATAAGTTCGAGGGTTGGACCCGCGGCGGTTCGCTCGATCAGAAGGCTGTTACCTATGGAGGAAGCGATGCTTCGGTTCGTAACAGCGGCGCGCTTTATGAGCCGACAGAGAGCGAAAAATCCGAAGTTTCGGGTGCTCCCTATGTTTATATCGGCAAGACTACTGCGAAATTCGAAATCGAGAATATCAATGTCGGAACCAACAACAACTTCACCTTTACGTTCACGGCATTGGATCAGGAGAAATACAGCGGTACTCCGGTTTTCGCAGAGATCAATGCTTCGACGATCAAGTTTGCTGTAAGCGTCGATGGCGGTACGACTTATTCGCCCGTTGCATTTACAGCTAAAAAGATCGCTACGGGTGGCTGGTACCTCTGTACTGCGGAGTTCAAATTCCCTGCATCGGTTTCGACGGATAAGATTTCGGTGCGCTTCAGCGATTATCCCTTTACCGGAAGCAATGTTGACGGACACCAGGGATTGCGCCTCGACGACTTCAAACTTTACGAGGGCGGTAACGGTCCGGAACTCGGTGAAGCTCCTGCGGTGGATTATACGAAAGGTACGGTTGCCCAGGCTATCGAAGCCGGAGCTGGTAAGAACTACGAGATAGCCGCTACGGTCGTAGCCATGCACACACAGGGTATTCTGATCGGCGATGCGTCGGGTGTCATGCTGGCGTTCCTTGGCGAGGCTCCTGCGGTAGCTGTTAACGATGCCGTTACCGTTAAGGGAACAACCGAACAGCGGAACGGTGTGATTCAGTTCGGCAAAGAGGGGCTTTCGGTCGTTAAGACCGGCACGGGCAGCTATACAACACCTGCCGCCGAGGTGATGGACGGCGAGGCCGTAACGGCCTATATCGCAACGGCCACTGCCAATACGGCCGTGTATAAATATGTCAAATACAACGGTGAGTTTTCTGTCAGCGGCAACTATTACAATGTCATTATTTCCGGCACGACTGTCAAGGGGTCGGTTGCTTACGGCAAACCGGAGTGGGCGTCGTTTAATGGCAAACCGGTGACTGTCGAAGGCTGGCTGCTCGGCGGTACGGCCAACTATCTCCAGACGATGGCTACGTCGGTGACGATTGATTCTTCGACGCCGATTGTCGATATTGAAGCTCCCCAGCAGTTCGCTGCAACCTCTCCCGTGGCTCAAACGCTCAAGTATACGGTTACCAATACGACGGCTTCGGCTGTAACGTTCGAGATCGAGGGTACGAATGTCGATAAGTTCAATCTCGGTGCCAAGACTGATAACAGCATCGTCGTAAGCGCTGTTGGTGACAACACGGGTAAGACAGCCTATACGGCCAATTTGGTTGCCAAAGTTGCCGGTGCGACAGTTGCGACGGTTGCCCTGAAACAGGCTGCGCCTGCAAGCGGTGATGAGGGACCTGCCTATCTTTGGACGTTGGCGTCGGGTGATGTGACTACTGCTGGCGGAACTGTAACCAAAGGTGAGCCTGCAATGGAATGGACTTCATCTGCAGTAGGTTATGTTGGCTGGGATCAGAATAATGGAAAAGGTGTTCAGTTTGGATCCAGTAAAAATCCTGTAAACGGTACTTATACGCTTTCAACAACAGCTTATTCCGGAAAAATAGCTAAAATCGTCATTAATGCCTCTGTTGCCAGTGGCGGTGATGGTAAATTGACGGTAAAAGTCGGTGGTACTCAAATTGGTGAAATAACTACGCTGGTATTGAACGCTACGGATTATACGTTTACTCCGTCTTCGCCGGTTTCGGGTAATATTACGATTGAACTAACAAATACAGTCAAGGCAATGTATTTGAAGTCTATTGCAATTAATCCTGCCGAATAATTCTAATAGTCGAGGAAACCGACTTGTAAAACCAACCACTCTTGGCGGGGATAACTCCCCGTCAAGAGTTTGGTTTCTAAATGGGTCTGCGGACCAAATGTTATACTTTATTTTGAATGATGTTGAAAATTAAACAGATAGGCGCGCTGCTCGTGACGATGTCGGCGATGCTTGTCCTGTTTGCGGGATGCGGCGACAAGGAAGACGGGGGCGACAAGGAGTCCCTCGCGACGCTCGTTGCAGAGACCGTGAGCAGTTCAACCACAACGAACCGGATTTCGACCCAGGGTCCTTCGGGCATCACCTTCGAGGCGCAGATCGTCTCGCAGGGCGGGGATACGGAGTGGTGTTCGTTCGATTTGAATAAGCAGGTATCCTCCGTCGGCGGAAACGTCGGCGACCCGGTGTACCTCTATTTGAAACAAAACAGTTCCGACGCCGATCGCAAAGCCACGATCGACGTAACCTATACCAACGGTTATTCCACCTCCCTGACGCTGACGCAGAAGGCGGCGGGGTTCATCGACTACGACCGTTCGTGGGGCGAGCAGCCGGAATACCGTTCCAATGACGCATATATTTATAAGACTTATTTTGCAACGTTTGTCAGCAACCAGTTCTTTTCGGGCGGAAAATTGCGCAACTATTCGGTATGCTACGATCTGGACAAGCATATTTCCCATTGGGTGGCTTATCCGATCTTCAGGAAAGTGTACGAAACTCCTGCGTTGTCCCGGGTCAATGCATTCGGATATGATCCGAATGACCAGATGCCCGTGATTCCCATCAGCGATCAGCAATATATCGATCGCGGCTATGGAGTCAGCGGATATGACCGTGGTCATATGCTTCCGCAGGCCTCGCGCTATAATAATTATGAGCCGAATCGGATGACCTATTATGCGACGAACATGATGCCTCAAAACAGCACGTTCAATCAAAAACTTTGGGCCGGATTGGAAGGGAAAGTCCGCGGATGGGGCGGTATGGGGAAATACGATACGCTCTATGTGGTAACGGGAGCCGCTTTCAAGAATTCGAAGACCATTAACAATGCCAACGGACCGATTGCCGTGCCGTCGCATTGCTGGAAGGTACTATTACGCCAGCGCGGAGACCTTAACAAGCAGATTTCGGAGTGTACGGCCGACGAGTTGAAAGCCATTGGATTTTTGTTTACCAATGAATACCATGATCCTGACACAACGTCTCCCAGGGACGGAGTATGTACGGTGAAGGAGATCGAGGAACTGACTGGTTTCACGTTTTTCCGCAATCTCGATCCTGCGGTTGCCGATGCGGTCAAGACGCAGAAAAACATTTCCGATTGGTCGGGATTATGATACAATGAATTGAACCTTAACAACAAAAAACGTTTATGAAGAGAATCTTTTTGACAGGACTGTTTGCCTCGCTGATCGCGGTGGCATGCTTCGCGCAGAAGCCCTACAAAGTGGTCTTCTACAACTTCGAGAACCTGTTCGACACCATCCACGACCCCGGTATGCTCGATGAGGAGTTCACACCCGAAGGGCCTAAAAAGTGGAACACGGCCAAGTACACCAAGAAAATCGGGAACCTCGAACGCGTGCTGTTCGACATCGCTGCCGAGGACAAGGATTTTCCCGTCGTGATCGGAGTTTCGGAGATCGAGAACCGCTCGGTGATGGAGGACGTGATCGCGCAGCCCAAACTCGCGCACGGCAACTACCGCATCGTGCATTACGATTCGCCCGACGCCCGCGGTGTCGACGTGGCGTTCTACTACCGTCCCGACGTTTTCAAACTGGAGGGCAGCGCCGCCATTCCGTTCAAGATGCCCGAACTGCCGAACTTCAAGACGCGTGATTTCGTCACGATGTGGGGTACGATCGACAACGAGCCGTTCTTCTTCCTCGTGAGCCACTGGCCTTCGCGTCTGGGCGGCAAGGAGGCTTCGGCTCCCAAGCGTCTGGCAGCTGCCAAGCAGGTGAAGCACATCGTCGACTCGGTGACCGCCGCCAACCCGGCCACGAAGGTGGTCATCATGGGCGACCTGAACGACGACGCTACGGATGACAGCATCGTCGAGGGGCTGAACGCCAAGGGCAAGATCAAGGAGGTCGGCAAGGGCGACATGTTCAACCCCTTCATCAGCCTGCTGAAGGCCGGTTACGGCACGCTGGCTTACCGCGACGAGTGGAACCTGTTCGACAATATCATCGTTTCGGAAAACCTCGCCACCGGTTCCACGGGCAGTCTGAAAATCCAGCCCGTCGGCAACTCGAAATTCTACGGAGGCATCTTCCGCCGTCCCTACATGATCCAGAAGGAGGGGCAGTACAAGGGTTATCCGCTGCGTACGTTCGTGGGCAACGATTTCCAGGGCGGTTTCAGCGACCACTTCCCCGTATATATCTACATCGCCAAATAAACACTCTAAAATATTTGTATGAAACTCAAAGTTCTACTTATTCTGATGCTCGCCGCCGTGACCTTCACGTCCTATGCGCAGGACGGAGGCATCCGCGGTAAGGTGGTTTCGCGCAACGGTCGCGTGGCCTTGAGCAATGTACAGGTGAAGATCGAATCGCTGGGTCTGACGGCCACGACCGACAAGGACGGCAACTTCATCTTCGAGAATCTTCCCGCCGGCAGCTACACGGTGCTCTTTTCCACGCCCGACTTCGAGGACCTCAACCTGATGGTCCGCGTGGGCGATGAGCATGTGCAGGACCTCAAGTCGGTGATCATCGTGCCGTCGGGTCCTGGCACGGTTCTGGACGACGCCGTTTTCGCCGAATTCGACAGCGACTCGTCGTCGTCGGACACGCAGGCGCTGCCTTCGTCGCTCTCGTCGTCGAAGGACCTCTTCAACAACATCGCGTCGTACCGTTTCAGCGAGATGCGCTTCAACGTCCGTGGCTACGATTCGCAGTACTCGGACATCTACCTGAACGGCATCCGCTTCAACGATGCCATGACGGGCTACGGTCCCTGGTCGCTGTGGAGCGGACTGAACGACGCGACGCGTAACCAGGAGAACTACACGGGACTCGAAGCGTCGGATTTCGGCATCGGCGGCATCGGCGGCATGACCAACGTCAACGCCCGCGCCTCGCAGATGCGCAAGGGATTCCGCGTGAGCGTTTCGAACGGCAATCAGATGTACCGTTTCCGTGCGATGGTTTCCTACGGCTCGGGACAGTTGGATAACGGCTGGTCGTACGCCTTCTCGGTGGGAACCCGCCAGGGCGGCAACGGCTATGTGGACGGCGTTTACTACAATTCCTATTCCTATTTCGCATCGGCCGAGAAACTTTTCGGACAGAACCACCGCCTCGCGCTGACGCTGTTGGCCTCGCCTTCGGAGCGCGGCGCGCAGCAGGCTGCGACCGACGAGGCTTACGCCCTGTTCGGCAACAATTACTACAACCCCAATGTGGGTTACCAGGCCGGCAAGCTCCGCAACTCGCGCGTGCGTAACACCCACGAGCCGATCGTGATGCTGAACTACACGTGGGACATGTCGGGCAACACGCGCCTGAACGCCGCCACGTCGCTGCGTTTCGGCAAGAACGGCTATTCGGCCCTGACGTGGAACGGCGGCCCCGATCCCCGCGGCGACTACTACCGCAATATGCCGCTGTCGGATCAGACGCAGATCGTGCCGGGCATCACCTCCGGCGAGACGATCTATTTCTACGACCGGGATGCTATCATATCGGGAAGCGTATGGGACGGTCTGATCGATTACGACCAGCTCTATGACCGGAACCACTTCATCGAAACGGAATCCAAGATCGCCAAGCTGATGGGCGACCAATACCGTTCGAACTACATGATCGAGGAGCGTCACACCGACCAGCTCGACTATAACCTCGCGGCCAACGTCGAGCACAACATGCGCAACAACATGCGTATCGTCGGCGGCATGAACCTGCGCGTGAACCGCACGAACTACTATTCGCAGGTCAAGGACCTGATGGGCGGCGACTACTGGTACGACATCGACAAATTCGCCGACCGCGACATGGCCAGCGAGACGGCCGCACAGAACGACCTGGATTACTACTGGGCCACGGGCCACGCCCGCATCGCCCGCGTGGGTGACAAATACGGCTACTACTACCGGGCGCACCTGCTCGAAACCAACGCCTGGGCCAATTATACGTGGGGTATCGGCGGGTTCTCGCTGGGTGTCGCCGGATCGGTCGGCTACTCGAACATGTACCGCGAGGGCATGTGGCGCAAGGGCCTGTTCCCCGACAATTCGAAGGGCGACTCGAAGAAACTCGACTACCTGACCTACGATGCGAAACTCTCGCTGGGCTACAAGTTCTCGGGAGCGCATTCGCTCGAGGCCAATGTGGCCTACATGCAGCAGGCGCCCAAGTTCGCGACGGCCTTCGTATCGCCCCGTACGCGCAATACGACCACGCCGGGCCTGAAGGCCGAGAAGGTTTTCGCCGCCGATCTCACCTATAACCTCAACCTGCCTTACGTGAAGGCCCGCCTTTCGGGTTACTACACGACGATCGAGGACCAGTCGAAGGTGATTTCGTTCTACGACGATAGCCGCGGCTCGTTCACCAACTTCGCGATGAGCGGCATCGACAAGCGCCACTACGGCGTCGAACTGGGTCTTTCGGTTCCCGTATGGAACGGTCTCTCGGTCGTGGGTGCCTTGAGCTGGGGCGATTACACCTACACCTCGAATCCTGACTTCGTGCAGACGGTCGACAACATCGACAAGATTGTCCTGAAGGACCGGGTCAACTGGGACGGTTACCACGTGGAGAGTTCACCGCAGCTGGCTTTCAACGTCGGCCTCGATTACCGCGGACCGCGTAACTGGTTTGCCGGCGTGAACTTCAACTATTACGACAACCTCTACCTCTCGATGAACCCGATGTACCGCACCGCTACGGCCGTGAAGTACTATGCGAACGTGCTGACTTCCGGCACGGCGACTCCCGAGCAGCAGGCGACCGCCATCAGCGCCATCAAGACCATCCGCAAGCAGGAGAAGTTCGACGGTGTGTATACGCTGAGCGCCAATGTGGGCAAGAACTGGTATATCCACCGCATCTACATGCTCGGTTTCAGCCTGGAGGTGAAGAACATCCTCAACGATCAGGATATCCGCACGGGCGGTTACGAACAGATGCGTATGAGCAAGGTCCGGGGCAACGGCGGCGAGCAGATTTACGGCCGCTTCCCGTCGAAGTATTTCTACCTGTTCGGTACGACCTACTACCTGAATGTCTATTTCCGTTTCTAATCGCGCAAAGAACAATTTATGAAAAGTCTTAAAATAACATTGGCGGTTTTGTTCGGCCTCGTGGCCGTGAGCTGCTACAACGATTTCGAAACTCCGGCTCCGCTGAAGCTCTATACGGCCGACGATATGGCCGCAATGGGGCTTAAACCGGTATCCATCAAGGAGGTGAAGGAGAAGTTCGGCCCGATCTCCAATACGGGAACCAACGACAATTTCGCCACGACCAAGACCCTCAAGTTCGGAACCCTCACCTCCGAGGAGACCAAGTTCGAAGGTATGTCGGGCTGGCCCGAGGCTGCTAACTACTACATCAAGGGCAAGGTGATCAGCAGCGACCGGCAGGGCAACATCTACAAGTCGCTCTATATCTACGACGGTACGGCCGGCATCGAGTTGAAACTCTACAACGGTCTTTATCTCGATTTCCTGCTCGACCTGGGGGCGAAGCCGATCAAGAGCCAGTGGGTTTACGTGCGTCTCGACGGACTCTACCTGGGTAACTACCGCATGATGCTTTCGATCGGAGGCGCTCCTTCGGACGGCATCAACACGGCCGGCAACCACAAGTACTACGCCAACTCGAACCTCGACAACCCGAAGGTTGCCGCCCTGAATGTCTTCCGCGGCGAATACACGACGCTGGAGCCTTCGGACATCAAGGAGGTCGACGCTTCGAACTACACGTCGCTCGGCGAGGCCGATCTGGGCCGGCTGGTGCGTTTCAACAAGATCAAGATCCGCTATGCGGGTGTTAAGAATCAGGACGGCGTGACGCCTGCGGGCCTCAAGAGCGGTTCGAACGAGAATCCCTATCCGAGCTGGATCGTGACCGACTGGGGAACGCCCATCTTCGGCGCATGGTATCGCTGGGCTTACAACAGCAGCGAGCAGAACGTCCGCCTGTACGGTTCGGTGCTGATGAGCTATAACGATGCGGCGCAGTACACTTCGGACCCGGGCGTTTACGGCATCCGTACGAGCGGTTACAGTCAGTTCGCCATGAAACCCATCCCGAAGGACGGCACGGAGGGCACGGTGCTCGGCATCTACGGCATCTATGCGAAGCAGAGCGATTTCCAGGGCGGTTCGAACGACTGGGCGCAGTACCAGATTTCGGTGAGCCGTATCGAGGACCTCGACTTCCCGCCCGAGTCGCTGCTTTCCGAGGAGTGGATCAGGGCCAATACGCCCGCCTCGTCGCTGACGCCTCCCGTGAAGAACGGCGGCGACGACTACGAAGGTGACTGATCCCGCGTTTGAGCAATAAAAAACTGCGGCCCGGTGAGGGTCGCAGTTTTTTTTGTGCCGCGGCGGAGCGCTACCGCTTGTTCCATTTGCAGGAGGTCTGGTAGTAGTCGATCGCGCGGTCGACCTGCGCGGAGTCCTTGCGCTCCATCGCTTCGAGATGGTGGGGATTCTCCTCGGTGGGAACCACGCGGTACTGCTCGAAGCGGCGTACGGGCGACAGGATCGTGAAGGTGTCGCCTTCGAGGTAGCCGAGGTCCTGATAGGTGGCGATGAACGCGCGGTTGGTGTATGCCGGGTCGAAGATGCTGCGGCCGTAGAAATGCGAGTCGTAGTTCATGTTGAGCAGTGACAGCAGGGTAGGCATCAGGTCGATCTGCGAGACGATGCCGTCGACCACTCCGGGTTCGATAAGCCCGGGGGCGAGGATCAGCGCCGGAATGTGGTATTTCTGCAACGGAATCTCGGTGCGGCCGGCGCTCGAAGCGCAGTGGTCGGCCGTGACGAGGAAGATCGTGTTTTCGAACCACGGCTGCCGGGCCGCTTCGGCGAAGAACTGCCCCAGCGAATAGTCGCTGTAAAGCACGCCTCCTGCGCGGCTCTTCGAGTCGTTGGGGATGCGGATTCGTCCGGCGGGGTAGGTGAAGGGACGGTGGTTGCTGACGGTCATCACGTGGGCGAAGAACGGCTTGCCGCTGCGGGTCTCTTCGTTGAGCGTGCGGATGACCTTCCGGTAGGCGTCTTCGTCGCAGACGCCCCAGATGTTGGCGAAGGTGATCTCTTCGGGCCTGTAGCATTTCTGGTCGACGATTTCGTATCCGTTACCCGAGAAGAAGGTCTCCATGTTGTCGAAATAGCTGTTGCCGCCGTAGAAATAGGTCACGTTGTACCCCTTGTCGCGCAGCAGGGCGCCCGTGGAGTGCATTCCGGCGTTGTTCGGACGCTTGATGATGCTTTGGCCCGGGCAGGGCGGCAGCGAAAGCGTCACGGCCTCCAGACCGCGCACCGTGCGGTTGCCCGTGGCGTAGACGCGGTCGAACGCCAGTCCCAGTTTGTAGAGCGAGTCGAGTACGGGCGTGATCCGTTCCGTGTTGCCGAACCGCTCCATGTACGAGGCGCTCATGCTCTCCATGGTGATCAGCACGATGTTGCGGCGGATCTCCTCCCCTTCGGCGCGCACGGCATGCAGGTTGTCGCCCGTGCTTCGGTAGACCCCGTGCACGAAGGCTTCGGCCTCGGCTTCGGGACGCGTGAGGTAGAACTGTTCGTAGTCGAGCGTGTTCTTGACGAAGGCGTCGTAGAACTTGTAGAGTCCGTTGGCCTGCAATTCGTTGACGTAGACGTTGTCGCTGTCCTGGAAACGGGTGTTGAAGTTCAGCAGCCCGATCGCGGCGAACAGCGCCGCAATGTAGGCCGGGGCGATTACGGCTTTCCACCTCCAGCCTTTCAGGCATTCGGTCTGCACGAGTTCGCGGCGGAAGAGGTACCACGTCACGAGCAGCGTCACGACGACGATGCCCAGCGTCATCGGCACGACGGGGTAGGACTCCATGATGTTGCCCACCACCTCGTTGGTGTAGACCAGGTAGTCGACGGCGATGAAGTTGTAGCGGACGCCGAATTCGCTCCAGAAGAAATATTCGCTGATGCCGTTGAAGATGATGGCGCCGACGTAGACGACGATGAAGAGGGCGAACCACACCGTGGTCCAGTGGCTGCGGAACCCGGGCAGGAAGAGCCGCAGGGCGAAACTCCCGGCCCAGTAGCCCAGTACATAGAGTGCGATTCGCGGGGCGACGCTTCCGTATTCGTCGAAGATCGTGTTGAAGAACGCCACGTAGCAGAATGCCGCCACGAGCAGGGCGAGGAGGATGTAGCCCCACGGTTTTTTGTACTTGGTGCGCGAAACGCTCAACATGAAGAGCCAGAGGAAAAAGAATCCTGCCGTCGCGGCGCAGAAATCGTTCACGGCGCCCAGCAGGAAGACTTCGCACCATTCGCCGAATGAGAAGGCGAGAGAGGTGGTCTGCTCGTTGAAAAGCAGCACGACGCGCAGCACGAGGCCGACGGCGACGGTCAGCAGGGACAGTTTGAGGTAGAGGCCGGTGACCAGCCGAATACTTTTTTGCATGATGGGTTTGGTAATTAACGGTGCAAAGTTAACCATTTTCAGCCCGTTCGGGGAAAGAAAAGGCAGCCAACTGGGTGGCTGCCTTGTTCGATCAGTTTGAAAAATTGTTTGTTTTGTCGCTTACTTCGACGGGCGCATGACGACCTTCACGAGGTTGCCGTCCGCCAGGATCTTCTTGGCGAGCGCCTGCACGTCGGCGTTGGTCAGGTCGCGGATCGCCTGTTCGTGGTCGGCGACGTAGTCCAGGCCCGAGCCGTATTTGATCTGGATGTAGTTCATCCATGCGCCGTTCTGTTCGAGGCTGTTTTTCCAGCTCTTGAGCATGAATTCGCGGTTTTTCTCGATGTCCTCGCTCTTGGGACCGTTCGCGGCGATCTCCTCGATCTCCTTCATCACGATCTCGCGCAGTTCGTCGGCCATCTCCTCGTTGGTGTCGAACGAAATGGTCATGTCGTAGGTTTCGCGGGGGATGTACTTCGTCGAACCCTGGACGCGCACGCCGTAGGTTCCGCCCTTCTCCTCGCGGATCGAAATGAGGTAGCGCGAATTGAGCGCCTGCGTCAGGAACGTCAGGGCCATTTTGTTTTTGAGCGTGTAGGGCATCTCTCCCGAGAAGTAGTAGTTGACCGAGACTTTCGGCTGCTGCATCGGGGCTGTGAACTCCTCCGTAACCTCTCCCTTCACCGGATAGGCCTTGTCGTCGACGTAATCGATCGGTTTCCGGGTGGCGGGGATCGAGCCGATATACTTCTCCACGAGGGGTTTCAGCGTTTCGGGGTCGATGTTGCCCACGAACGTGAAGACGAAGCCGTTGGCGCCGGGGTAGAGTTTCGCGTAGATGCCGGGCAGCTGCTCGAAGCTGAATCTGTCGACGATTTCCGTCGAAATCATCTGACGGCGGGGATTGTGGCCGTAGACGGCATCGATCACCTTCTCCTGCATCAGGAAGTCGGGGCTCGATTTGGCGTTGGCGAGCTGTGCGAGGAGCATTTTCGTGAGGTTGTCCACGTCGTCCTTGTTGAAACGCGGCTGCGTGAAATTGAGGTAGAGCAGCTGGAGCATCGTCTCGATGTCCTTGGGCGAGCAGACGCCGCCCATGGCGCTGGTGTAGTTCTCCACCGAGGGCTGCACCGAAGCCGTTTTGCCCGAAAGCTGTTTCTTGAGTTCCGTGGCCGAGAATTTGCCGACGCCCGACATCGAGTTCACGGCGGGCATCATTTCGCCCATGTAGAACTCCTCGTCGGAGAGCAGCGACAGACCGCCCTTGCCCACTACGCCCAGGCGCACTTCGTCGGCCTTGAAGGTCGTGGGTTTCACGACGACCTTCGCGCCGTTGGCCAGCGTCCACTCCGTCGTTCCGAGCACTTTGTCCTCGGCCGTCTTCTTCACGGGCGAGCCTTTGAGCACGGTCCCTTCTGCGATCAGCGGTTCCTTGACCACGTTGTCCTCATAGGCCGTGACCTCCGATGCGGCCACCTTGTCGCGGATGGCGAGAATCTCCTCGGCGGTGGGCGTCGCGACACCCTCCTTCTCGGGAGCGTTGATCACGATCACCTGATTCGTCGGAAGGATGGTCTGCTTCGCGAAGGCGTTGACGGCATCCACGCTGAGCATCTTGATCAGCATGCTGTCGAGCTGCCATTCGGTCTCGGCGTCGGGCATCGGCTGGTTTTTCTGGTAGTTGTTCAGATAGGTCTGCACGAATTCGTTGTTGCGGCGGTCGTTGCGGTTGGCGTACGAGCGTTCGGCCTGACGCATCAGGTTTTCCTGGGCGCGTTCGAACTCGCCCTGCGTGAATCCGTAGCGGCGCACCTTCTCCATTTCGGTATAGAGAGTCTCGAAGCCGCGGGCCAGCTTGCCGTCCTCGGTCATGGCGACGAATACCGTGGCGTCGAGCGTCGGGATGATGCCGATCACGTCGCCCGTGCCCATGCCGGCGCCGAGGAACGGTGCGTCGGGCTGCATGGCGATCTCCTGCAGGCGGGCGTTCTCCATCGTGGTCATGTAGGCTTCGATCACGTTGTTGGCTTCGGCCAGCACCGTGTTGGCGAGCTGTTCGGGAAGCGCCGGGCGCTTGATGAAGAGCTGTACCTTCGTGCCCTGCATTTCGGGATCGGTGTAGATGCTGACGATCGGTTCCTCGTTGTCGGGAACCACGATGGTCTCCTTCTGCGATGCGCCGGCGGCAGGAGCCGGGATGTCGGCCATCAGCGTCTTGATCTTGGACTCCACGGCGTCTACGTCGATGTCACCCACGACGATCACGGCCTGGTAATCCGGACGATACCATTGGTTGTAGAAATCCTCCAGTTCCTTGTGCCGGAAGTTCTTCAGTCCGTCGAGGTAGCCGATCAGGTTGCGGTGCTCGTACTTCGTGCCTTTGCCCAGCGCCTGCAACAGCTTCATCGTCGAACGCCACGACGCGCCGTCGCGCGTGCGCAGCTCCTCCATGATCACGCCGCGCTCCGAGTCGATTTCCTCCGGCTCCAGGGCGATGAAGTGCGACCAGTCGTGCAGGATCAGCAGCGCCGAGTCGATGATTCCCTCGCGCGAGGTCGGCACGTCCTTCATGTTGTAGCACGTGTAGTCCCAGCTCGTGCCGGCGTTGAGGTTGGCGCCGAATTTCACACCTACGGTTTCCAGATACTCCGTGAGTTGTTTGCCCGGGAGGTTCTTGGTTCCGTTGAAGGCCATGTGCTCCAGGAAGTGGGCGAGGCCCTGCTGCGAATCGTTCTCCTGGATGGCTCCCACATCGTGGAGGATGTAGAAATCGGCCTGGCCTTTCGGCTTTTCGTTGTGGCGGATGTAGTAGGTCATTCCGTTTTCCAGTTTCCCGGTGCGGACCTCCGGATCGACGGGGATCGGCTGGTTCATCTGTGCCACGGCACTGCCGGCGGCGAATGCCGCGACGGCCAGCATCAATAATTTTTTCATTGGCTTTTGGTATAAAGTTTATTGTTTCTGTGTCTCTTCGGGGCGGTATTCGATGACATCCCCCGGCTGGCAGTCCAGCTCGCGGCAGATCGCTTCGAGCGTGGAAAACCGGATGGCCTTGGCCTTCCCGTTCTTGAGGATCGAGAGGTTGGCGGGCGTGATGTCGACCCGTTCGGCCAGCTCGCCGAGCGACATTTTGCGTTTGGCCATCATTACGTCTATGTTTATGATTATCGCCATAAATTCGTCCCCCCCCCTTTTATCGTTTGCATTTCTCTCATATCGCCTGTTTTAGATGGTCAGTTTCTGCTCCTCGCTCAAATTCTGGCCGATGGCGAAGACCTCGGCGGCGAAAAGGATCAGGATGCCCATGATGATCATTGCGTAGGAGATGTGGAAACTCGCGTCGACGGTGTATCCGCTTCCGGCGAGCAGTTCGGCGGCGCGGCTGTTCATCACCCAGTTCACGGTGTTGCTGATCAGTTCGGTGACGATCGTCAGCATGCCGATTGCGCGCAGATACCAGACGTTGCGTTTGTCGAGCGTGCGCTCTTCGCGGATCGAGCGGCGCAGCGAGTGGATGATCACGAACATCAGTACGATGATGGCCAGGTAGAGGAGCGGGCAGAGCATGACCAGCGCATAGAGCCATGCGCTGCCGCCTATCGAACGGAATGCCAGTCCCAGCGGCGATGTGCCCGGGGCGTCCTGCTCGACGACGAGGCCGAGTTTGCGGACGTTGGCTTTGATTTCAACGCCCGGAGCCGCGGCGATTTCGACGGCCGCTTCGGGCTGTCCCGTCACCCGTATGTCGCCCAGCATGTAGATCATGCGCGGCACGCCGGATTTCCATTTTTCGGCGATGTCGTTACCGAGTTCCACGCCTTCCGCTGCGCCCCGCGAGAAATTGGGCAGGATTCCGTGGGCGATGCTTGCCACGAGTACGATGAAAAACGTAATGTAGATGACCAGCAGGCGTTGCAGGAGCGATTTTTTGTTCTGCATGTGTGACTTTTTTGGTTTTACAGTTGCAAAGATAGGATTAATTTTCGAAAAACAAACAATATTTATCGTTTTTCGATAAAATTTTTTCTCCGGGGATAAAAAAAGGACGATACCCGGTATCGTCCTTGCATGGTGACCGAAAGGTTTATTCCACGTTGTCTTTCAACTGTTTCCAGAAAGAGGCGTTGATGGCCATCGAAATCGAAATGGCCAGCACATAAAGGATGAACATGATGACGAAGGTGATGAAGCCGACGCCGATGGCGTTGCAGATGGCCTGGAAAATGCCGAATACGATGCCGAACAGCACGCCGACGACCAGCGATACGAAGAACATGGTCCATTTGCTGCCGTAGGTGGCGTCGTTCGAAGCCTTGATGGCCTGTATCGGATTTTTGCCCTTTTCGATGAGGAAATAGTAGGACAGCGTCCATGCAATCGAGAGCACGATGCCCGGGACGATCATGAAGAGCACGCCGATGAAAATCGGGAAAACCATCAGGCCCATCGTGATGAAGAACTCGCCCATGTAACGGCGGTATTTGCTGTCGAAAATGCCCAGGGGATTGATAATCTCACCCTTGGCCAACTGCGTGGGCAGCAAGGCGATGGCGATCGTGGTCCCCACATTGAGATAAGGTATCCAGATCGTAATGAGCCATAACGCCACTGCGGCGATGACCGAAGGCGCGTTCTTTACGCCGATGGCGATGGAGTCTTTGAGAGTTTCTCCGAAATCGAGTTTTTTCATTTCCATAACTAACAGGTTTTAAGGGTTAACGTCGAAAACAAATATACGAAAAAAATCGTATCTTTGCCAGCATAACCGTAAAATTCAATGCAATGGCCGAAAAATCACGCTATAATTACCGGGTTGAACCGCAGGACGTGGATTTCACGCTGCGGGCGACGATTCCTTCGCTGGGCGGCTCGATACTCAATACCGCAGGCATCGACGCCCACGGGAAGGGTTTCGGTGTCGATGCGCTGAATGCCGACAACCATTCGTGGGTGCTCTCCCGCATGGCCGTCGAGTTGGATTGGCAGCCCACGCAGTACACCGACTATACCGTGGCCACGTGGATCAGCGATTACGGCCGGGTGCTCTCGACGCGAAACTTCACGCTGACCGATGCCGCGGGCCGCGAGTTCGGCCGCGCCGTGACGCAGTGGGCGATGATCGACCTGCAGAGCCGTTCGGCGATCGACCTTTCGTGGGTGGGCGACGCGCATGCCGACGCCATCGTCGACGCCGCACCCCCGACGGACAAGCCGCGCAAGATCCGCGCGGTGAACCCTGCGCAGACGGTCGAACACAAGGTGGTCTACAGCGACATCGACTTCAACCGCCACGTCAATACGATGCGCTATATCGAAATGATGCTCGACATGCTGCCCGTCGGGATGCTGACGCAGGAGGCCCCCGTGCGGCTGGACATCCACTTTCTGAAAGAGTGCCGCTTCGGGCAGACGCTGACGGTGGGGTGCGAGCAGCGCGAGCGTTCGGCGCTGTTCGAAATCTCGGGCGACGGCGCTGCGGCGGCCGTGCGTGCCTCTATCGAATGGAAATAGGCCTGCGGGGAACGCTTCGCAGGGCGCTTGTGGAACGGGTTTTGCAGTTACGGCTGCAAAACCTTTTTCATTATGGAAAGCGCAACCAAAACACAAGCGAAAAACAAGTATCAGGTAAGCATCGACCTGCTGAACGATGCCGTGGGCAAGGAGATCGCCACCTCGCTGCAATACATGTACTTCCACACCCATTTCGAGGACGACCGCTACCAGTACCTCTCGAAGATCATGCGCGAGATTTCGATCGCCGAGATGCGTCACATCGAGGAGTTTTCCGACCGCATCATGTTCCTGCAGGGCGACGTGGACATGAACGCCTCGTTCCGCACCCGGCAGGTCACCGATGTGAAGGAGATGCTGCGCATGGCCATGCAGCTGGAGCAGAGCACGATCGACAGCTACAACGAAGCATCGCGCATCGCTTCGGAGAACAAGGACGCCGTGACGCACAAGATGTTCCAGGACATCATCGTCGAGGAGGAGGAGCACCTCGACACCTTCCGCACCGAGTTGCAGAACGTGATCGACTACGGTGAGGAGTACCTCGCGCTGCAATCGGCCGCCGGCAGCAAGCATACGTCGAAAAGTTTCAAACATTCCGGCGGCGGCGAATAGCGGCTTTTGCGGCGGAAAGCCGTTCTGACATAAAAAACGGAATCCTTTTGCCGGGGTCCCGTTTTTTTCGGTTATATTTGTGCCTGAATCATTCGCGGGAACCTGCGAAATCCCGGCCGGCCGGAGGCGTATGAGTCCCTCCCGGGGGAGGGATTCGGGGCGGACTCGCAGATGCGGCCTCGGGCCGCGGACGCCGGGTTGCCGGACCGAATGGACGGTGTGAAACTGCCGGAATGTTCTGATACGATGAAAATAACGATTTTAGGACCTGCCCATCCCTACCGCGGGGGCTTGGCGTCGATCATGGAGATCATGGCCCGCACGTTCCAGCGGCGGGGCAACGAGGTCGACATCAAGACCTTCACGCTGCAATATCCCTCGCTGCTGTTCCCCGGCGAGAGCCAGACGGTTGCGACGCCTCCGCCTGCGGACCTCCGCATCTGCCGCTGCGTCAATACGATGAACCCGCTGAACTGGGTGCGCGTCGGCCGCCGCATCCGCCGCGAGCGTCCCGATTTCGTGCTGATGAAGTACTGGACGCCTTTCATGGCTCCCTGCTTCGGGACCATCGCCCGCATCGCCCGCGGCAACGGCCATACGAAGGTGCTGTGTCAGATCGACAACGTCGAGCCGCATGAACACCACCTGACCGACAAACCCTTCAACCGCTACTACCTGCGTTCGGTGGACGGCTTCGTCTACATGTCCGAGCAGGTGCACAGCGAACTTCGCGCGTACAGCGACGCTCCGGCCCTGTTTTCGCCGCACCCGCTGTTCGAGAACTTCGGCGAGCGGGTCGAACGCTCCGAGGCGTGCGTGCGTCTGGGGCTGGACCCTGCGAACCGCTACGTGCTTTTCTTCGGGCTGATCCGCGACTACAAGGGGCTTGACCTGCTGCTCGACGCCTGGGCGCAGCTCCGGCGTGCGGGCCGCACCGAAGGCCGCCGGCTGATCGTGGCGGGAGAGTTCTATACGGCCAGGGAGCCGTATCTGAACCGGATCGCCGACAACGGATTGCAGGACGAGGTGCTGTTGCACGACCGGTTCATCCCCGACAACGACGTGAAATATTACTTCTCGGCGGCGGATTTCGTCGTCCAGCCCTACAAGACCGCCACGCAGAGCGGCGTGACGCAGATCGCCTATCAGTTCTGCGTGCCGATGGTCGTGACGGCGGTCGGCGGACTGCCCGAGATCGTGCCCGACGGGCGCGTGGGCTACGTCTGTCCTCCGACGGCCGAAGGGGTTGCCGCGGCGATGGACCGCATGTACGAAGGCGACGCGCTGAAACGTTTCCGGGAGAACTGCGTCGAGGAGCGTCGGCGTTTCTCGTGGGAGGAGATGTGCAGCCGCGTCACGGAACTCTACGGTTTGGTGGCTCCGAAATAGGGTGGCGGAAGCCTGAAAAACAAGGCCCGGCCGTGCAACGCACGGTCGGGCCTTTCTTCATTTATTCGGGTGTAGCTTGGGCTACTTCTTGATATTGGGCAGTTCCAGCCCGTATTTCTTTTTGCGGTCTTCCGCCTTGAGCCACAGTCCCAATAGCATCGCCAGCACGCCGCACGCGACGAAAATCAGCATCGGACGGGTGTAATCGTAGGGCATTCCCTCGGCCCGTCCGGCGTTGAAATATTTGAGTGCGAAGCCGAAGAGCATCGGGAAAAGGCACAGTCCGATGTTCTGGATCCAGAAAATCAGCGAATAGGCGGAACCCAGATAGCGCGTCTCCACGATCTTGGGAACCGAGGGCCAGAGCGCCGCCGGAACCAGCGAGAACGAAATGCCGAGCAGGACGATCGAGCCGTAGGCGACGGGCTTGCTCGGGAATTCCGGGAGCACGAAGGCGAAGGTCAGGTGGCATACGATCATCAGTACGGCGCCTAAAATAAGCATCGTGGCGCCTTTCCCCTTGTGGTCGAGGTATCGGCCCAGGAAGGGGGTGATGGCCGCCGCGCCCATCGGGAACCAGCGGAAAATGTCGGCTGCGGTCTGGGCCGATACGCCGAGGTTGCTTTCGAGCATATTCGTGGCGAAGCGCTGGAAGGGGAAGATGGCCGAATAGTAGAGCACGCAGAGGAACGCGATGATCCAGAACACCTTGCTGCTCAAGATGAATTTCAGGTCGCTGACCTTGAATTCCTCCTCGCTGCCGCCTCCGCCGCGGCTGTCGAGACCCAGCTGTTTGTCCAGCTTGCGGTCCATGAAGGAGAAAATCACGAACGTCAGCAGGCCGATCAGCAACAGCACCGTGCAGAACGCTACCGGTCGTACGACCGTTGCGGGAGCCATGCCGGCGAGCCACGGCGAAATGGAGAAGATGGCGAAAACGCCGACGCGGGCAATGGCCATTTCAAGCCCCATGGCCAGCGCCATCTCCTTGCCTTCGAACCACTTGGCGATGGCTTTCGAGACAGTGATGCCGGCCATCTCCATGCCGCAGCCGAAGATCATGAAGCCCAGCGACGCCAGTTTGGCCGAGGCGGGGAACGAGGTCCACCACGAGTCGAGCCACATTTCGATGCCCGAACCTGCGAACGAGTCGCTCACGGCGTAATATTTCAGACAGGCGCCGATGAACATCAGCGATGCCGACAGTTGGCCCGTGAAGCGCACGCCCATCTTGTCGAGGATGATGCCTGCGAGGATCAGAAATCCGAAGACATTGAGTATGAACTCCGAACTGCCGTACATGCCGAATACGTCGGGGGTCCATCCGCGCTGTGCCTCGATCATGCTCTGCAGCGGCGACATCAGGTCGACGAACATGTAACCGAAAAACATCGTGGACGCGATGAGCAACAACGCCGTCCATCGGACTGCGGGCGAGTCGTTGAGTTTACGTTGGATAGTTTCTGCCATATTTGTTTTGTGTTGAGTTAGTTATCCAGTGATGCGTAGCGTTTCAGCACCTCGTAGGCTTCGGTGATTCCCAGTTCGCCGGCTTTCGAAAGGTCGAGGCAGCCCTTGCGGGTGTCCTTCATGAACAGCTGGATGATGCCGCGGTTGTAGTAGGCCTCGGCGAATGCGGGGTTGAGGGAGATGGCTTTGGTGTAGTCCTCGAACGCCTCGGGCAGACTGCCCGAGAGGGCCAGCAGGTTGGCGCGGTTGTAGTAGGCGTAGGCGAAGTCGGGGAAGAGCTTCACGGCCTTGTTCAGGTCGGCCACCGCCTCGTCGTAGCTGTACGTGCGTTTCGAATTGTTGTTCAGCCGGTTGGCGGGGTCCGAGTCGATCGTGATCCGCTGGTAGGAGTTGTCGATCGACGAGATGAAGTCGATCATCTCGGCGCGCGTCGTCGAGCGGTTGAGGTAGAGGAACGGGTTCGACGGGTTAAGCTCGATGGCCGACGAATAGGTGCTCACCGAATTGGTGTACTGCTTGATGAGCGACTGCGTGACGGCGCGTTCGAAGAGCACGGTCCACGAGGGATCGTTCGTCTTGAGTTCCTGCACGTAGTGCTTGTCGAGCATCACCAGCGTATCGGGCGCGATGTTGCTCTCGCGGCACGAGAGGGTGAGGTATTCGTTGTCGATGCGTTTCTTGAAGTCGTCGATGCGCTGCAGGTGGTAGGGTTTGGCGGCGGGAACCGAGTCGGCCCGCATCAGCGTGAACTTGAACAGCGGCAGCAGGCGCATCTCCTCGTGGCCGCCGT
>ERZ791903.1307-NODE-1307-length-24957-cov-3.803550_pt1 | contig 24957 bp, 20 predicted proteins | sample MGYA00510148_ERZ791903 | MGnify/ENA primary metagenome ERZ791903 (study PRJEB30046, sample SAMN00792080) | human gut metagenome | study: EMG produced TPA metagenomics assembly of the A metagenome-wide association study of gut microbiota in type 2...
AAGAAAAATAGCCCGATTAAAAATAATCACGGGCTATTTCACGGGAGTTTGGGCTTTATCTGCAGGCCGTTCGGAGTGATCATTTCGTTTTGTCCTAAGCCTCAGAGTCGATATAAAGTCTCTCGAAAATTCCTGGCAGGAATTCAAGTTTCCAACTTTCGGGAAAATGAAAGGGCTGGATTTTGCAGAAGCAAAAGGGCAGGCCGAATCTCATGTTTTTGATTAGTCGTTCGCAGCAGTGGTTTGAGGTGCTAAATAAAGTGTTTACCGTTCCATCCACTTTTTAATTGCTGTTTGGGAGCCCGGCAAACGAAGACCTACCTTCCAATTCAAATCCGGAAAATCCTTCGTGAGGCTGGCGTCGGCTTCGCTGACAGGACTGGAATAAGAAGAACAGAAAGGATATATGTTCTTACCTTTGAGCAGATCATGGTAGGTCGTTAGGAACGCACGGATAATGGCCGGTTCTTCGTGCCACCAGATCGGAAAGCCGATAAATACGGTGTCCAAAGGGGCAATGTCAACGTCGAATGGTTTAACGCGAGGCATCAACGAATGATCCTTATGTTCTCTCGTGCAGCGTGCATACGGATGAGTCCAGTCAATGTCATCTATGGTGTAGGGAGGGTCTGCAAAGAGTCTGACGAGCGGAGCACCGGTTGCCTCCGCAACTTCTTTCGCGGCGAGCTCGGTGTTTCCAGACATGGTGAAATAAAAAATAGTAGCTTTCATGTCTTTTCCTCAAAAAAATGACGCTAGTAATCTACTATCGGCATAGAGGCCCGAATTTTCTCGCGTCTCGTTCTAGGCGAACCGACTTCACATGGATAAAAATAGGCAAAGGAGCCGTCTTTTTGTGCCAAAGGCGTAGCCGGCAGAAACATTTCTTAAGCCGAGGCTTTATCGTTAGAATCCTTCCATTAATAAATCTAGACGGCAATACAGCCGTTGTTTGACCTAACTTCAATTTTCCAAGCGGTGTTTCTGTGCTTTTTCGTTATTGCGTCCCTAAGGCTGTTTCGTCGACCGAGTTTTATCCGATTCCCTATTACGAATCGGTTTATCTGGAAAACCAATGCTTCACGATTGAGGCCGATAACCAATATCAAGCGGACGAAAAAGCTTATCGGTGTCTCGCCAATCTGCAGAAGAAACATGATTTAGCTTACGAGAAGCTTTTGGATGAACAGGGCATCCGCTTTCGTAAAAGAGAGGAAATCATTGAGCGTCGTCCGATTTATCTGAGAGATCTGCGCAGGCCCGGAGATCCGGATAGTTTCGGAAGCCAAAAGGATCCGAAAGTTTGGAATGAGTATCGGCTCCACGACTACTATCGGGAAACAGAGCTTCCTGAAAACTTCCAAGTCTCAGGCTACCGCTATGAACAGAATCCGTCGGGTGGCCACTACCGTTTCTTCAGGCAGTTAACGGATCATCAGTTTGCCTACGGTCTGGTCTTTCTTTTGATTGTTGTTCTGTTAATGCTGCTTCTTCCCCAGTTCCGCGGACTCGGAATGCTGGATGTGCTTAATTTAGATTGATATTTTTAGTACCCGACGGCCGAAATCAAATATCTCCACTCTGAGCGATCCTAGGACTTTGTTAGCAGCCTCAACAATTACAATCCAGCATAAATAGGATCAACATTAATTAGTTGAGGCTCAAAATTACTACGAAGAACAAAACCACCCAGAAGTCTGCGTTGACTTCTGCTAAGCCGCAGCGTGCCACTCCGGCTGCCGGAGTGGAAGCCGCTGAAAAGGCAATTGAACGGGAATTGAGGACGGCCGGATTCCCGATGGAAATGGACGACCTGAAAGAGTATGTGATGCTTTCCCATAAAGGCATCTCCTCTGAGGTCTTTGATCGCGCTTTCAATAAATTAAAAGAGGCAGGAAGAATCTTTACGAATCGAGAAGACATCGTTCTTCTGACTTCCTCCGCCAAACTTCATACAGGAGTGGTGCAGGGACACCGCGACGGATTCGGATTCTTGATTTGCGAAGAAGACGTTCCCGATATGTACATTTCTCCGGAAGAAATGACGAAAGTTCTTCCCGGAGATATCGTTGTCGCGAGAGAAGCAGGAACCGACTACAGAGGTCGAGTTTTAGCTGATATCGTTGAACTCGCCGATCGCAAGTTGAAACGCATTGTCGGCCGCTTTGAACTGAGACGCGGCGTCGGCATTGTGGTGCCTGAAGACGCAAGAATCTGCAAGACGATCTTAATTGCGCCGGGCCGCTCCCTGGGCGCAACGCCTTCTCAGATCGTTGTGGTGGAACTTGAAGATAAAGGCCTTCTCAACAATAGCCCTGTCGGCCACGTAGTCGAGATTTTGGGAACGATCGACGAGCCGGGAATGGAGACCGAAATCGCGGTTCGTAAATTCGATCTTCCCTACAAGTTCTCCGAGGAAACGAAGAAAGAAATTAAGCGTTTCTCTGACTCTGTAACGAAGTCCGATCTTCGAGACAGAGTAGACCTTCGTGATATTCCGTTTGTGACGATTGACGGCGCAGATGCAAAAGACTTCGACGATGCGGTTTACTGCTTGCCTTTGGAAGATGGCAAATTCCGTCTGCTCGTAGCCATTGCCGATGTTTCTCATTACGTTAAACCCGGTTGCGCCATTGATAAAGATGCTCAGTTAAGAACAACGAGTGTCTACTTCCCGAGACGCGTTATCCCGATGCTGCCGGAAGAGCTTTCTAATGGCTTGTGTTCTTTGAATCCGCAGGTTGACCGCTGCACCATGGTGTGTGACGCAATCATCGGCGCCAACGGATTGGTAGAAGCCTACCAGTTCTATCCTGCCGTGATTCGTTCGGCGGCACGATTGATTTATGACAATGTTTGGGCTGCACTCTGCAATCCGAACGGTCCTGAAGCCAAGGTTATGGAACACGTGCTTGGCAACGTTCAGGATCTCTATGATCTTTACAAGAATCTGATCAAGAGCCGTGAACTACGCGGCGCGATGGATTTTGAGACGGTTGAAACTTATATTGTTGCCAATGAGCAGGGCAAGATCGAACAGATTCTGCCGCGCGAACGCAATGATGCTCATCGCCTCATTGAAGAAATGATGTTGGTGGCAAACACTTGTGCAGCCGACTTCCTGCAGAAGAATAAAGCTCCGTGCCTCTACCGTGTTCATGAACCGCCCAGCCAGGATCGTCTGGAAAAAGCCAGAGCAACTTTGGCGCCGTTCGGCGTGACGCTGCCCGGAGGAGATTCTCCCACTCCGGGAGACTATGCAAAGGTGCTGGAATCAATCGCTGATCGACCGGACAAAGCGATGATTCAGACGATTTTGCTGCGTTCCATGCAGCAGGCCGTCTACAGCCCGCATAACGTTGGTCACTTCGGCCTAGCTTATGACGCTTATACGCACTTCACCTCACCGATTCGCCGTTATCCTGACTTGCTGGTGCATCGCGCCATCCGAGGTATCTTACGGCGCCGGAAATACGTGCCGAAGATTTTGGTTGAACCCAATGAAGCGGATGTTCCGGTTCAGACAAGAGAAATCATCTGCAAGGCAAAACCCGACGACAAGAAGAAGGTTGCGCATATCGACTTGTGGGAAAAGCTCGGGTTGCTTTGTTCTGCTCATGAACGCCGCGCCGATGAGGCCAGCTACGATGTCATGGCTTGGCTGAAATGCAATTACATGCAGAAGAAACTTGGTCAGGTCTTTAAAGGCGTGATTTCAGGCGTCAGCCCCTTTGCAATTTTCGTGACGCTTGAAGACTTGTATGTCGAAGGTGCGATTCATATTTCCGGCCTCGGGGACGACTACTTCGTCTTTGACGATAAGTCCAATGAAATTTACGGCGAAGACTCCGGCTTGCGTTATCGCTTGGGCGACGAGCTCACGGTTAAGGTTGCCCGCTGTGATCTCGACGCAAGAAGAATAGAATTCGCTTTGGTTTCGAAGAATCGTCAAAGCAGACCGAAGACCGAAGCCAAAAGGAAAACCGTAAAATCTTCTGCCGCGCCGCGTAAGCCGGCAGCGAGAAAAACAAAGAAAGCACCGTCTGTTGCAAAGAAACGCTCATGAAGAAAGAAGATACAGTCCTAGCCGGCTTCCATGCCGTGTCCTCGAGAATGAAACGCGATCCTTCGTCGATTCGCATCGTTTACTATGATCCGAAGCGCCGTGATCAGCGTATGCGCCGGATGATTGAAGAGATTGAAAAGGCAGGCATTCGTTTGATGCGGGCTGACAACAATCGCTTGGACGGCTTTTCTCATGAAGTTCCTCATCAGGGCTTAATCGCTCTGGCTGCCCCGATCGATATCGGTATGTCTTTCGATACATTGATGGATAATCTCGCCGGCAATCCGCTTTTGCTGCTTTTGGACGGCGTAACCGATGCGCGTAATTTTGGTGCTTGCCTCCGTGTTGCAGATGCAGCCGGAGTATCTGCGGTGATCACACCGAAAGACCGCTCCGCAACATTGACGGCTGCGGCAGTGAAGGCAAGCGCCGGCGCTTCTGAGACGGTGCCGATTGTGCGAGTCACGAATTTGGCAGGTTCGATTGTTGAGCTTGTTGACGCCGGTGTTCCGATCATCGGCACAGCCGGCGAAGCTCAAAAGACCATTTATGAATTTGATCAAAAGGGCGCTTTCGGCTGGGTACTCGGCGCCGAAGGCGACGGTCTTCGTCAATTGACTCGCCGCCGTTGCAGTGACTTGGCTAAGATTCCGATGCTGGGGACTGTCGAAAGTTTGAATGTTTCCGTTGCCGCCGGTATTTGTTTGTTTGAAACCGTTCGTCAGCGTACCGTTGGCTAATCACTAACCGCCTGGAGTGGTACTAAAATTTTTCGAAATCCGAGGTCGTTCAAATTACGGCCTCGATTTTTGAGTTGTTGCTAGTCCTTCTCTACTGGTCACGGCACGGAGTCCTATCTGATGTGAAAAGCGGGTCTTCCATGAAAGACAGGTGTAACCAATGTGTTTTTGCAACGATTAACGAACACTGGAGAAATAATTTTCCTTCAGGAGTACTTAGGGAAGATTCAACTATTAGGAAATCCCTAATAATTCACTTCGAATAGTAAAAACGTAGCGTAGCATTCAACCCGAATGTCCATAAGACAACTGGCTAAGCAAGCACCTCCTGCCTTGCACTCCTAAATCATTGAGACCTCTCGGGTGAGTCTGGCTTTAATTAAGTTTTTGACGGTAAAACTCCCCTCCGAATTTTTATTGAGTCTTTCGCTAATTTTGATAAACAGCGCCCAGAGCTTGCTTCTCCGCATCAAAGCGTGTTTTCAGGCAGTGTACAAGCTTGTTCTTGTCGGTTACGGACGGCAAAGGAGTTAAATCTACGCAGTTCATGATCCGGCTTAGCTCTGTCTCTTCGCACAGGCGTATTGGTGCATGTGGATCTTCATCCTGCGGCCGGCGCAGATCTAGCTGGTAAGCGCAGGTATTAGAAAAATTCTAATAAGTCGCTTCGAATAATAAAAAACGCAGCACACAGAATCAAACCCGAATGTCCGTAAGGCAATAGACTAAGCAAGCGAGCATCTCATTTTCGTTAACCCGTTTTCCTGCGCCTTTTTCGTAACTAATTTAGTAATCAGGATTTTTTCTACTGAAAGTGGTGTAGAATCACGCACTTTCTAGTCCTTGTCACACCGGAAGACGCTCCGGGCGACTATTTCCCATAAGGAGGTTCAATGCGTCACTATGAGATTTGCTTCATCGTCCATCCTGATCAGAGCGAACAGGTCCCGGCGATGATTGAGCGTTACAAGGCTGCTGTGGAAAGCCACGGCGGTAAGATTCACCGTCTCGAAGATTGGGGGCGCCGTCAGCTGGCTTACCCGATCGAGAAACTCGTGAAAGCCCACTATGTTCTGATGAACATCGAATGCGGCCCCGAAGTTCTTGAAGAACTCGAAAACAATTTCCGTTACAACGACGCCGTTCTTCGTCACCTCACCGTGAAAATGAAGAAGGCTGAAACAGAACCTTCTCCGATGATGAAGGCTGTCGAGAAAGAAGAAGCCCGTAAGGCTGCTAGCGCCGCTGCTGAAGCTGCTGCTCCTGCACCTCAGGCTGCTGAAGAAGCCCCGGCTGAAGCCCAGGCTTAATTTAGGACTGCGAGGTGAACTCGTTCGAACTGGACGGAATTCTGGAAAAGAAAGACGTCATCCGCTACACCTTAGCTTCTGTTCCCATTCTTGACCTGACCATCCGCCATATGTCGGTGGTCCAAGAAGCCGGATCGGATAGAAAACTGAGCTTTTCCGCAGAAGCGGCGGCAGTCGGTCCGGCTGCTAAGGCTCTCAGTGAGGTGGAGCTCGGAAGCCGTCTGAAATTCAGAGGGTTCCTAACAACATCTTCGGCGCGTTCACGCAAACTTGTCCTGCATATAACGGAATTCGAAAAGGAGTAAATCATGGCTTTTGGTGCCAAAGGAAAGGGTAGACCTCGTAACCCTAATCAGCAGAACGCGCTTTTCAAGCGTAAAAAATTCTGCCGCTTCACAGTTGATCATGTTGATCAGATCGATTACAAAGATATCGACACACTTCGCGACTTCATCCAGGAAAACGGCAAGATCATGCCGGCTCGCCTGACAGGTACGAAGGCTCACTATCAGCGTCAGCTCGACACAGCAATTAAGCGTGCTCGCTTCCTTGCTCTTCTTGCTTACACCGACAATCAGTAATCGGGGGAAATCAACATGCAAATCATTCTGCTTGAATCTATTCCTCACGTCGGTCAGCTCGGCGACGTCGTCAAAGTTAAAGACGGTTTCGCTCGTAACTACCTGATCCCGACAAAGAAGGCTAAGCGTGCTACAGCAGCTGCGATCGAAGAATTCAAAGCCCACAAGGCTGAACTCGAACGCGCTCAGGCTGAACGTCTTGCTAAGGCTGAAGAGCTCAAGGGCAAGATCGATGGTCTGACCATCACTATCGCTTCCAAGGCCGGCGTCGACGGTCGTCTGTTTGGTTCTGTGACCAACATGGACGTTGCCGAAGCCCTCGAAAAACTTGGTTACGATATCCACAAGAGCCAGGTTCGTACACCGCTGGGTGCTATCAAAGCCATCGGCGAGTACCCGTTGCAGATCGACCTGCACCACGACATCGTTGCTAATGTCAACGTTCAGGTTGTTGCTGAAGCCTAATTAAGGAAGAAATTCCTGAAGACTTCGGTCTTCAAAATGCCTCTCAGAAATGTCACATTTTTGGGAGGCTTCTTTTTTTCATGTCTCTGCTCTTTCAGCTATAGTTTTCTCATCTGCTTTTGGAAAAAGGAAGTTCATAAATACGATGCCCGATATTCGCAGCGAAGATCGTGAAGTCCAACAATACCGCACTCCGCCTTACTCAAAAGAGGCTGAAGACGGTGTTTTGGGCGCACTCCTGATCGATAACAATACGTTCGACTTGATCGGCGGAAAAATCGATTCGGAGGACTTTTATGACTACGGAAACCGCTTAATTTTCGAAAACATTAAGCGCCTGCTCTCGCAGGGCAAGCCGGCCGATATTCTGACGGTCCACGACATCCTGCGTGAGGGCGGTCTCGAAAAAGAGACCGGCGGCCTCGAATATCTCAACCGACTCGCCGATTACAGTCCGGGTGCGGCCAACGTTCTGCGCTACGCGGAAATTATTCGAGACCGCTCGATTCGCCGCCGTTTAATTACAACCGGCAACGACATCATCAATGACTCCATGAATCCCGGCGCTCGCGAAGCCAAGGATTTGTTGGACGAAGCTCAGGCAAAAGTTCTTCGCATCAGCGAGGATTTGTCCCGCTCGTCCAGCGGCTTCCAAAAAATCGACGCGGTTTTGGCTGATTACACGGATCATCTTCGCGAACTCTCCGAGATTGACAACCCGAGCAATGTCTCCGGCACCAGCACGGGCTTCCCGGATCTCGACCGTATGACAAGCGGTATGCATGACGGTCAGCTCATCATCATTGCCGGTCGTCCGGCCATGGGTAAAACCGCGTTTGCTTTGAACATCGCGCTGCATGTCGGCAGCAATCAAGGCTTGCCTGTCGGTGTGTTCTCGCTGGAAATGTCAGCCGAAGAAGTGACCGGCCGTCTGCTGAGCGCCAAGGGAGAAATTCCGCAGTCCGAACTCAAAACCGGTCATCTGGAAAACTGGCGCGGTTTCTATGACGCTGCTGAATCTCTTGAAAAAGCACCGATCTTCATCGACGATACTGCCGGTATTTCCATTTTGAATCTGCGCAGCCGCGCGCGTCAGCTGATGAGCCGCGTGGGCGGAAAGCTCGGCTTGATCGTGGTCGACTACCTCCAGCTGATGTCGGGCGAATCCGGCGGACGCAATGACGCCAATCGTGCTCAGGAAATTGCAGAAATCTCCCGAGGCCTCAAGGGTCTGGCCCGTGAGCTGAAGGTTCCCGTAATCGCGCTTTCTCAGTTAAAGCGTGAAGTTGATACCCGTCCTAACAAGCGTCCGCTGATGAGTGACTTGCGGGAGTCCGGCTCTATTGAGCAGGACGCTGACGTCATCATCTTCCTGTACCGCGAAGTCGCATATCAGCAGAAGACCGATGACATGGGCGAAGACGGTCAGCCTATGCCGGCAGTGGATTCCAATGCGCCGAGTGACGCCGAAGCGATTATCGCCAAGCAGCGCAGCGGTCCGACCGGCACCGTGAATCTGATCTTCCAGGGTATGTATACGCGTTTTGTCAGCAGAGCAACGCAGGCACAAATGCACGCAGGTTACTAATCAATGTTGGATATTATTCTTTGGATCATTGCCGCTGCCCTCATGATCATCGGCTTTGCAGGCACCATTGTTCCGATGATTCCCGGGTTGCCGCTCATCTTTGCAGGCGCGTGGCTGGCCGCATTTATCGATCACTATGACGAAATCAGTGTCGTCACGCTGGTGATCCTTGCCGTGCTGACCGTCATCGGTCTGATCGTTGACTGGGTCGCACAGACGCTGGGCGCTCAAAAGGCCGGGGCAACCAGACTCGGTATTTTGGGATCCTTTATCGGTACCCTGATCGGTATCTTTACCGGTCTATGGGGGCTGATTTTTATGCCGTTGCTCGGTGCAGCCATCGGCGAATTTATTGATCATCGAGACCTTCTCAAAAGCGGTAAGGTCGGTTTTGCCACATGGCTCGGAATGATGATCGGGATCGTCATTAAGCTTGGCCTCGCCTTTACAATGATCGGCATCGTAATAGCGGCTCTCGTCATTTAAGGAAGACGGCGAGTACCGAAGAAAGAATAATTTTTTAAGCCGCTCTCCCCAAAGAAGAGCCGGAAGGAATATATATGCCACTACCAAAAGCCCCGGTCGCTAAGGGTTCTGTCCTTACCGATATACCGGCAGAACTGCCTGCTGAAGCTCCGGCTCCGACTGCTGCTCGTAAGACTATAGCGACAGCTAAACCAACTGCCGCAGCAAAAACTCCTCGCACCAAAGTTGAACCGATTTCTGCGAAAGAAGCGAAGCAGGAAATCAAAGAAGCGGCCCCTGCAGAAACCAAAGAGGTTCTCAAGGAGACGACGCTGGCACATAGAAGAAACAAAAATCTCAAGCACGACGGCAAGAACAAACTTTATGTGCTTGATACCAATGTGCTGCTGCACGATCCGACGAGTATCTTCCGCTTTCAGGAACACGACATCTATCTGCCGATGATGACGCTCGAGGAGCTCGATAATCACAAGAGCGGTATGACAGATGTGGCGCGCAATGCACGTCAGGTCAGCCGTACGCTCGACGGTATCCTGCAGAACTTGGAAGGCCCGATCGACAAAGGCATTCCGCTTGATACGCTGAATCACGGTGAAGCAACGGGGCGCCTGTTCATTCAGACAAAGCCCTTTGACGTGAAGCTGCCGATGCTGCCGCAGGGCAAAGCCGACAACCAGATTCTTTCCGTGGTGGAAGGTCTGAAGGAAAGCGTCAAAGACCGCGACGTTGTCTTGGTGTCTAAAGACATCAATATGCGCCTGAAGGCCGCCGCCCTTAACCTTGTCGCTGAAGACTATTACAACGACAAGATGATCGAGGACAGCGACATCCTTTACTCCGGAACGCTCAAGCTGCCTGCCAACTTCTGGGACGAGCACGGCAGAAATCTCAAGTCTTGGCAGAAAGACGGCCGTACTTGGTATCAGATCGAAGGGTCTCTGGTTCCGAGCTTCCTCGTCAACCAGTTCATTTGGTACGAGCAGGAAGGTGCCACACCGTTCTATGCACAGGTCATGTCGGTCGAAGGCAACCGCGCCACCGTACGTTTGATCGACGACTATCTCAATCCGAAGCACACCGTTTGGGGCATCAACGCCAGAAACAGAGAGCAGGCCTTTGCGCTCAATCTCCTGATGGATCCGAACATCGACTTTGTGACATTGCTCGGCCAAGCCGGTACCGGTAAGACGCTGCTCACGCTGGCAGCAGGTCTGACCCAGACGATGGAGCAGAGACGCTTCAACGAAATCATCATCACGCGTGCCACGATTTCCGTCGGTGAAGACATCGGCTTCCTGCCCGGCACCGAAGAAGAGAAGATGGCTCCGTGGCTCGGCGCCATTGACGACAACCTCGAAGTGCTGAACCGCGGCAGCGGCAACGGATCTGATTGGGGCCGCAGAGCTTCTGAAGATTTGATTCGCTCGAGAATCCGTATTAAGTCCATGAGCTTCATGCGCGGCCGTACCTTCTTGAATAAATTCGTCATCATTGACGAGGCTCAGAACTTAACGCCGAAACAGATGAAGACGCTGATCACGCGTGCCGGTCCCGGCACTAAAATCGTCTGCTTGGGCAACATCGCTCAGATCGATACACCATACCTGACGGAAGGCTCGTCCGGTTTGACTTATGTCGTCGATCGCTTCAAAGGCTGGCCGCATTCGGGCCACATCACGATGCAGCGCGGAGAAAGATCCCGCCTGGCGGATTTTGCGAGCGACGCGCTCTAACCAAAACCTTTACCAAAAAAAACCTCTGCTTGCCGGAGGTTTTTTATGGCTGCTGAAATTGGAGCTTCAAGCAAAAACTGTTTGATTCATCTTTAAATCGAATTGTTTCAATTAAACTCAAAAGATTACTGATAACGAACAAAGAGAAGGTTCAGATGAATAACGATTTTCCCCGCATTAAACGACTTCCGCCTTACGTCTTTAACATTACCAATGAACTTAAGATGGCAGCCCGTCATCGCGGAGAGGACATCATTGACTTGAGCATGGGCAATCCCGACGGCGACACTCCGAAACACATCGTCGACAAGATGATTGAAGTGGCGCAGCGTCCTGGAACTCACGGCTATTCCGCTTCCCGCGGTATTCCTCGTCTCCGTAAAGCCATCAGTGACTGGTACAAGAGACGCTGGGACGTCGATATCGATCCGGATAAAGAAGCCATTGTTACGATCGGTTCCAAAGAAGGTATTGCTCATTTAATGCTCGCCACCTGCGACAGAGGAGACACCGTTCTCGTTCCGAATCCGAGCTACCCGATTCACATCTACGGCTCCATCATCGCCGGTGCTGATGTCCGCAGCGTCCGCATGGGCCCCGGCATCGATTTCTTCAGCGAATTCGAAAGAGCCGTGACGGAAACGACTCCGAAACCCAAACTCATGATTCTGGGTTTCCCGAGCAACCCGACCGCCCAGTGCGTAGATCTCGATTTCTTTGAAAAACTCGTCGCACTGGCTAAGAAGCATGGTGTCTACATCGTTCATGACTTGGCCTACGCCGATATCGTCTACGACGGCTTCAAAGCTCCTTCTATCATGCAGGTACCGGGCGCCAAAGACGTAGCCGTCGAGTTCTTCACGATGAGTAAGAGCTACAACATGGCTGGCTGGCGTATCGGCTTCATGGTTGGAAACCGCGAACTCGTCGGCGCACTGACCCGTATCAAGAGCTATCACGACTACGGTACTTTCACACCGATTCAGGTCGGCGCGATCGAAGCCTTGAACGGTCCTCAGGAATGCGTCGAAGAAGTCAGAAAAGAATACGAACACCGCCGCGACGTAATGGTCAAAGGCCTGCACGACTTAGGCTGGATGGTGGAAAAACCCAAGGCTTCCATGTACATCTGGGCCGAACTGCCCGAGTTTTATAAGTCCATGGGCAGCGTGGAATTCTCCAAGCGTCTGCTGGAAAAAGCCAAAGTGGCGGTTTCTCCCGGCATCGGCTTCGGTGAATACGGTGAAGGCTTTGTGCGTATCGCCCTGATCGAAAATGCTGATCGTATTCGTCAGGCGCTGCGCGGCATCCGTCAGATGTTCAAGGAAGACGGTTTGATTCAGCCTAAGACGAAGAAATTCCATCGCCGCTGGAAGGGCGAACCGGTCCCGGCTGTCCCGGAGAAGAAACCTGCGGTACCCAAGTTTGCCAAGGTAAAGAACATTCCTACCAAGAGTACGAAGAAACCGAAGGTAAAGGCAGTAGCTAAGAAAAAATAATTAACGTAAGGAGAGGAAATGGCAACGGAAATCAAAGTCGGTTTGGCTGGGTTCGGTAATGTCGGCAAAGGCACCTACGACATCTTAAAAAGAAACCACTCTTTAATCGGCCAAAGAGCAGGCGCTCCGATCTCGGTCAAACGCGTTACCGCCCGCAACGTCGACCGTGTTAAACCTTTGGTTGACGAAGACGTGATCGTCACCAACGATTGGCATGATCTGGTCAATGACCCGGAAGTCAACGTCGTGGTGGAAGCGATGGGCGGAATTGAGCCCGCAAAATCTTTGATTTTGGCTGCCATCGACGCCGGCAAGCATGTCGTGACCGCGAACAAGGCGCTGTTGGCTGAACACGGCAATGAGATTTTCTCTGCTGCTCAGGCTAAAGGCGTCAACGTCGCCTTTGAAGCTGCCGTTGCCGGTTCTATTCCGATCGTTAAAGCACTGCGCGAAGGCTTAGCCGCCAACCGCGTCTCTTCGATCGCGGGCATCATCAACGGAACCTGCAACTTTATCCTCTCCACCATGCGTGATACCGGACGTAGCTTTGACGATGTCCTCAAAGAAGCTCAGCGTTTGGGATACGCGGAAGCCGATCCGACCTTCGACATCGAGGGTACGGACTCCGCTCATAAATTGATGCTTCTGTCGGCCATTGCCTTCGGCGTTCCGGTCGATATGTCTAAAGTTCATATCGAAGGCATTACACATCTGGAAGCCAAGGACATTAAGTTTGCCGAAGAACTCGGCTACCGCATTAAGCTGCTCGGCATCACGAAGTACACCGATTACGGCATCGAACTTCGCGTGCATCCCGCTTTGGTGCCGACCCGCCGACTGCTCGCCAATGTAGAAGGCGCGATGAACGCCGTCGTTGTGAAAGGCGACGCCGCCGAAAGCTCTCTTTACTACGGCAAGGGTGCCGGCTCCGAACCGACCGGCTCTGCCGTGGTTGCCGACTTGATCGATATCGCTCGTACCGCCGAAGTGGCCGTGTCTGAGCGTCCCCGCATGCCGACCACAACACACAACCCGAAAGCCAAATCTTTTGCCGACTTCGGCGACACGGTCTGCTCTTACTATCTGCGCATTCCCGTCGAAGACAAACCCGGCGTGCTGGCTGAGATCGCTCGTATTCTGGCCGACAACAAGATTTCTATTGAGTCTCTGATTCAGAAAGAGGCACCTTTGGAAGACGCTTCCACCGAAATCATTCTGATGACGCACAGCACCCGCGAAGCGGATATCCAAAGAGCGATTCGCACCATGCAGCAGCTTGCCAATGTTCGCGGCGCAATCGTGCTTCTGAGAAAGGAAGAATTACAGTAATGCAATACGTTTCTACACGCGGCGGCGTGCCCGCCGCCTCTTACGGCGAAATTGTTCTTCAGGGCTTGGCCCGCGACGGCGGCCTGTTTGTGCCGAAGGTCTACCCGCAGGTTTCGAAAGAGACCTTAAAGAACTGGCGCGGTCTTTCTTACGCTCAGCTGGCGACCGCAGTGACAAGTCTTTTTGCCAAAGACATGCAGCGTTCGGATATTGCTCGTCTGTGTGAAACCACTTATACGCCCGAACTTTATTGTCACGGCCGTGAAGGCACGGATTTCAAGAAAATCGCGCCGGTCGTCTGGCTGGAAAAGGATTTCGGCATTCTTGAGCTCTCCAACGGTCCGACACTCGCCTTTAAAGACATGGCGATGCAGTATTTAGGTTCGCTCTTTGAATTTGTGCTTGCCCGCAAAGAAACCCGTCTGAATATTCTCGGTGCCACGAGCGGAGACACAGGAAGCGCTGCCGAATACGCCATGAAAGGCCGTGAAGGCATTCAAGTCTTCATGCTTTCTCCTGCCGGCCGCATGAGCAAATTCCAGAAAGCTCAGATGTATTCTCTGCAGAATAAGAACATTTTCAACATTGCTGTTCAAGGCAGTTTTGATGATGCACAGGATATCGTCAAAGCGGTTTCCGGCGATTTGACGTTTAAGACCGAGCATCACATCGGCGCTGTGAATTCCATTAACTGGGCGCGAATCGCTGCTCAGGTCATCTACTACTTCAGCGCTTGGCTGCAGGCGACTGAATCCGAAGACGAAGAAGTCACGTTCTCCGTCCCCTCGGGTAACTTCGGTGACGTCTTGGCCGGATGGATCGCCAAGCAGATGGGACTGCCTGTAGCTCGCCTGATCGTGGCCACCAACGAGAACGACGTGCTCTATGAATTCTTCCGCAGCGGCCGTTATCGCATTCGCGATTCCGTCCATACGTTTGTGACAAGTTCTCCGTCCATGGATATTTCCAAGGCCTCCAACTTCGAGCGCTACATCTACGACATCACCGGAAGAAATCCCGAGCGTGTGGTAGAGCTTTGGACCGAGCTGGCTCAGAAGAAGGAATTCCTCCTCAACGCCGAAGAATGGGCAGCAGTGAAGGCAAGCGGCTTTACCGCAGCTAGGAGTACGCATGCTGATCGTCTCGCATGCATCAAGCGAGTTTGGGATCAGTACGGCTTCCTCGTTGATCCGCACACGGCGGACGGCATCAATGCAGCAATGAAGGAAAGAATTCCGGGCGTAAAAACCATTTGTTTGGAAACGGCATTACCTGCTAAATTTGCGGTTACGATTAAAGAAGCCGTCGGCTTTGAACCTCCGGTTCCGGCCGGCTATGAAGATCTGCTCGACAAGCCGCAGAAAGTGCTGGAAATGCCTGCGGATGCGCAGTTGGTTAAAAACTTCCTTGCCGAGCATGACGTCGGGAAATAAGTTTTGATTTGAAGAGGCTTGCTTAACCGCAGGCCTTTTTGTTTTTATGAAGATAGTTAATTTTGTTGGATACTCCGGCAGCGGCAAAACGACCCTGATCGAAAAAATCATCGCGTTGTTAGCATCACGCGGTCTCAAAGTCTCGGCCGTTAAGAACGCCCATCACAACGTCGATATCGATAAGCCGGGGAAGGACTCTTACCGTTTTCGTGAAGCCGGTGCGACGCAAGTCATTGTGCATACCGACGAGCGCTGGGCCATGCTCACCGAAACGCCGAAAGACAAACCCACGCTGTCGGACCTAATTCGTCATTTAGATCCTGCGGATATCGTGATTGTCGAAGGCTTTAAGACCGAAGAGCAGGAAGCGCTTCGTCTGGAGGTTTGGCGCAAGCTCGAGCGGCATGAAACACCGATTTGCGCGCACGACAAGCGAATCTCTGCGGTGGTGACCGATACGACACACCCGGCATTTGGAAATTTGCCGATTTTTGATATAAATGATGCCGAAACTATTACTCGCTTCATAGTCCGAGAGCTTGGTCTCGGAGACGGAGAAACACGGAAATGCTGACAGTTGAACAAGCAAAAGCAAAGATTTTGGAAGGTGCGGAGGCGGTTGCCGAAGTAGAAGATATGGTGACCCTTTATTCGGCAGGCAAGATCCTCGCCGAAGACATCGTCTCCGAAATTAAAGTCCCGCCCCTGGATAATTCTCAGATGGACGGCTACGCCGTCCGCTGTACAGATTTTGCAGGAGGTCGTCGCAATTTCCCGGTTTCTCAGCGAATTTTTGCCGGTCACGTCGGCACCGAACTTGAGCCCGGCACGGTAGCCCGTATTTTTACCGGAGCTCCCATTCCTTCGGGCGCTGACGCAGTGATTCCTCAGGAAGAGGCTTCCGAGATGGAAGACGGCACTGTTGAGTTCCATTGCGATCCCAAAGTCGGAGCCTGGATTCGAAGAGCAGGCTGCGATATCGATATCGGTCAGACTGTATTGAAGAAGGGCGACCGCTTAACGCCTCCGGCGCTCGGCGTTGCTGCGAGCATCGGCGTTTCCACAGTTAAAGTTTACCGTCCGATTCGTGTTTCGCTTTTCTTCACCGGTGATGAACTCGCGATGCCGGGAGAAAAGCTCGTCGAGGGCGGCATCTACAACTCCAACCGCTTTGTCCTACGCGGACTGCTCCATCAGCTGGGCTGCGATGTGGTGGATTACGGCAATATTCCAGATACGTTTGAAGCAACTTTGGAGGCTTTCCGCAAAGCCTCCCGCAAGTCTGATTTCATTCTGACCAGCGGCGGTATGAGCGTGGGCGAGGCCGACTTCATCCGCCGAGCCGTTGAAGAGCTCGGCAAGATGCAGATGTGGCGCATTGCCATGAAACCGGGCAAGCCGGTCGCCAAAGGCGAAGTCCGCGGCGTTCCGTTTATCGGCCTGCCCGGAAACCCTGTCTCCGGTTTTGTGACCTTCCTCTTGTTCGCTCAGCCGCTGATTCTTAAACTTTCCGGCCGCAGCCAGATCGATGTGAAGGGTTATATCCTGCCGCTGGCCTTTGATTACAAGTGCGGATCCCGCCGCGAGTTCATCCGCGTCCGCCGCAACGGCGCTGGAGAGCTGGAAAACTACCGCACTCAAAACTCCGCGGTTCTGAGCTCCTGCACCTGGGCCGACGGCTTAGCCGACATCCCGGCTGAAGCTGACTTGAAGAAGGGCGATTTGGTGACCTATATCCCGTTCACGGAATTCAACTTATAAGGGGCCTTAATGAAGATTGCAGTTCAAACAAAAGACTTTGATGTGCAGGCTGAAGTGGCGGCACTGCATGCCTCTCCTAAAGTCGGCGCCGTCGTGATGTTTTTAGGCACGGTTCGCGACCTTAACGAAGATGACGAAGTCGCTTCCATGACCTTAGAACACTATCCCGGTATGACCGAAAAAGCCCTTACGGCCATTGTGGAAGAGGCAAAGAAACGCTGGGACATTATGGATGCGACAGTGATTCACCGTGTCGGAGAACTGTTCGCGACCGACCAAATCGTTTTTGTCGGCGTTTCCGGCGCCCATCGCGGGGAAGCCTTTAAAGCCTGTGAGTTCATTATTGATTACTTGAAGACCGAAGCCCCGTTCTGGAAGAAGGAAAAGGTGGGCGAGGGCACCCGTTGGGTACAGGCTAAAGAGACCGACGAAGCCGCAAAATCCAAGTGGACCAAATAAGCTCAAAATAAGAGAAAAACGCACGTCCGTCTCCGCGGACTCTTCAGAATAGACGCATAGGGGAACAGGAGTTGATTCCGAATGTTTCCTTAACAAAAGGAGATTCAAACTCTTATGCGTCAAGATCAATTTACAACTCGGTTCCAAGAGTTGCTCGGGGAAGCACAATCGATGGCTGTTGAGCGTTCTCAGCAGTACATCGATCCGCTTCACTTGCTGCTTGCGGTATTAAAGGACACCGAGGGCACCGGAAGGACGCTCTTAGAGCGCTCCGGCGTGAGAGTCAGAGAACTCGAACGTAAGGTGAAGGAAGCGATCGGCAAACTGCCGGAAGTTTCCGGAGCTGCCGACAATGTCCAAATCAGCCGTGAGTTGATGGCAATCCTTAATTCGATGGAAAGAGAGGCCGAAAGACTCGGCGATAAATTCATTTCCACCGATCTCTTCCTTTTAGCCTTATGCGACAGCAAGTGTGACGCCGCACGTCTTGCGCAAGAGGAAGGCCTCAATAAACCGAGCCTAGAAAATGCAATTTTATCCGTGCGCGGAGGTGAAAAAGTGGACAATCCCGAAGCTGAGAACAATCGTGAAGCGCTGAAGAAGTACACGGTTGACCTGACCGAAAAGGCCAAAGAAGGAAAGCTCGACCCTGTGATCGGGCGAGATGACGAGATTCGCCGTGCGATGCAGATTCTGCAGCGCAGAAGTAAGAACAATCCGGTTCTTATCGGCGAACCCGGTGTTGGTAAGACCGCTGTGGTTGAAGGCTTGGCACAGCGTATTGTGAACGGCGAAGTGCCTGACACACTGCGCAATAAACGCGTCTTAAGTCTCGATATGGCCGGACTTGTCGCCGGTGCGAAATACCGCGGCGAATTCGAAGAACGTCTGAAAGCACTGCTGAAGGAAGTGGTTGCCGAAGAAGGCCGCATCATTCTGTTTATCGACGAAATCCATACAGTGGTCGGTGCCGGTAAGACAGAAGGTGCAATGGATGCCGGCAACATGCTCAAACCTGCACTTTCCCGCGGTGAACTGCATGTGATCGGTGCCACGACCTTGGACGAGTACAGAAAGTACATCGAAAAAGATCCCGCTTTGGAGCGCCGTTTCCAGAAAGTGATCGTCAACGAACCGAGCGTCGAAGACACGATTGCTATTCTGCGCGGTCTGCAGGAAAAGTATGAAGTCCATCACGGTGTTGAAATTACCGACCCAGCGATTGTGGCTGCTGCTGAACTTTCCGCTCGCTACATTACCGATCGTTTCCTTCCGGATAAGGCCATTGACCTGATTGATGAAGCGGCAGCGCGCATCAAGATGGAAATTGACTCCAAGCCTGAAGAACTCGATAAGCTGGACCGTCGTCTGATTCAATTGAAGATTGAACGTGAAGCCGTTAAGAAAGAAAAAGACGAAGCCAGTAAGAAACGCTTGAGCGGTTTGGAAGAAGAAATCGCTAAGTTAAGCCGCGAGTATTCCGATTTGGAAGAAATCTGGAAGAAAGAAAAGAGCGCCGCGTTGGGATCCAAAGAAGTCCGTGACGAAATCGACAAGCTCAAGACCAAGATGGAAGAGCTTCGTCGTTCCGGCAAGTATGAAGAACTCGCCGCGATCCAGTACGGCAAGCTTCCCGAACTTGAAAAACAGCTGGTGAAGGAAGAAAAAGAAGAAACCAAGCTCTACGACGAAAAACCGAAGCTCCTGCGTACACAGGTAGGTGCTGAAGAAATCGCCGAGGTGGTTTCCCGCGCAACCGGTATTCCGGTCTCCAAGATGATGGAAGGCGAACGCCAGAAACTTCTGGATATGGCCAAGTACATCGGTAAGCGCGTTGTCGGACAGAAAGAAGCGGTTGATAAAGTCGTTGACGCCATTCTTCGTTCTCGTGCCGGCTTGTCCGACCCGAACCGTCCTTATGGTTCCTTCCTCTTCCTCGGTCCGACAGGCGTCGGTAAGACGGAACTCACTAAGGCTTTGGCCGAATTCCTGTTCGACACTGAGGACGCCATGATCCGTATCGATATGAGCGAATTCATGGAGAAACACTCCGTGGCTCGTTTGATCGGTGCGCCTCCGGGATATGTCGGCTATGAAGAAGGCGGCTACTTAACAGAAGCCGTACGCCGTAAACCTTACAGCGTGATTCTTCTTGACGAAGTCGAAAAAGCCCATCCCGACGTCTTCAACATCCTGCTTCAGGCCTTGGACGATGGTCGTATGACTGACGGTCAGGGACGCACGGTTGACTTCAAGAATACCGTCATCATTATGACTTCCAACCTCGGTTCTCAAGAAATCATGAACCGTCAGGGTGAAGATCCTGAAGTTGTGAAGGAAGCCGTAATGGACGAAGTCAAGAAGCACTTCAGACCCGAATTCATTAACCGTATTGATGAAATCGTCGTCTTCAATGCCCTTGATCAGAAGGCCATTCGCGAAATCGCCCGTATCCAGATTCGTAAGCTTGCGAAACGTATGGAACAGCAGAACATCGGTCTGGATGTTACGGATGCTGCTCTGGACGAAATCGGCAAGGTCGGCTTTGATCCGCTGTTCGGTGCACGTCCGCTGCGTCGTGCGGTCCAAGACTATCTGGAAAACCAGATTGCTGTGGATATCCTTAAGGGCAAATATGCTCCGGGAGACACGGTGTTTGTGGATTATGTCGACGGTAAATTCATTTTTGAAGACCGTAAAGACAACCGATAAGATCGTCTGATCTCATTTGAGAAAGGCCGGAGACCAATAATCTCTCGGCCTTAAGTTTTTTCAGAAGGCGTCAGGAATAGAATAAGAAAAAACACTCTTAAGCCTCGCCATGTACGCACAAGGAACTCGCGGTCACGACATCCTCGCGATTTTTCTCGTTTCGATCGCCCACGCCAGCTCGCATTTTTATCACTTAGTGATCCCGTCACTGTTTCCTTGGATTCTTCCGCACTTCGGAATGAATTTCCTTCAGGGCGGAACCTTGATGACAACGTTCTTTGTCACAAGTGCAGTCGGCCAGTCGATGAGCGGATTTCTGGTCGATAAAGTGGGCGGCCGGTCTTCAATGTATACGGGTCTGCTTTTGCTGATCGCTAGTGCCGTGGCCTTAGGGATGGCAGAAAATGTCCCGATGCTTTATCTCTCAGCGATGCTGGCCGGCGCCGGTAACTCGGTGTTCCATCCGAGCGACTATTCGCTGATGAACTACAACATCCAGGATCGCTTCTTAGGTCATGCCTTTGCATGGCATAACATCACCGGCAATATCGGCTGGGCGATTTGTCCTTTCTTCATGGTAACGACAGCGGGTTGGTTCGGCTGGAGAGGTGCTGCGTTTGCAGCTTCTTCCGTAGCGCTGATCGTTCTTGCCATCGAGCTCGTATTCAGAGGCGTTTTCTCTCGCGATTCCGTCCGTGACAGCACGCCGCCCACGCCGAAGGAGAAAGAGGAGGGGACTTTTGGATTCTTGCGCGTACCAGATGTCTGGTACTGCTTCATGTTTTTCTTCTTTACGTCCGGTGCTTTCGGTGTTCTTCAAAGCTTTTCTCAGACGATTTTCAAGAATGCCTATCACTTGAATCTGACCGGGGCCTCGGCGGCTCTGACGGCTTATCTCTTGGGCGCCGGCGCGGGCGCTTTGATCGGGGGATTTTTAACGAATCAGCATAAGATCTCGAGCAATCGCGTTGTTGCGTTGTGTCTTACGTTTGCTGCCGTGATGGCAGCTATTTTGGCGTCTCAGATTCTGAGCGGGTATTGGGCAGTCGTTCTAATGTGTCTGATGGGTCTAGGAACAGGCGTAGCAGCACCGAGCCGAGACATTATGATTCGAGGTGCAACAGTTGCTAAGTTAGGCAAGAAATCTTTCGGGTGTGTCTACGGTTTTACGTATTGCGGAATGGATGTAGGTCAGTCCCTGACACCGATTCTTTTTGGACCGTTGCTGGACGTCGGTATGTTTACAGCTGTTCTTTTCGGTGTCGCGATCCTGCAGACCTTTGCTATTTTCACAGCTCTAAGAGTTTCGACTCAGTCGAGCCTGACGGCAAACTAAAGCAGCCTGGGTGTAAGCTCGTCCGTATCACTGAGGTTGAGCATATTTTCAGTGTCTTCTTCCAGGCGGTTCCCGACCGCAATGCCGAGAAGACGGACGGTCTGATGATTGAAATCGATTTTTTCAAGCAAAGACTCAGCCGTTTTGAGAATCTGGGATTTCTCGTTGAAGACGGAGTTAGATGTTTGTGTTCGCGTAATCGTTTTGAAGTTGTGGAAACGCACTTTTAACGTCAGAGAACGGCCGAGAAAGTCGTTTTTACGCAGACGTGTCATCAGATAGTCCGTCAGTTCCGAGAGCGTATCTTCTAATTTATTGAGATTTCCTTCGTCTTTTGAAAGCGTGATCTCGGCGCTGACCTGTTTGCGAATGCGTTCGGTTCTGACAGGACGATCATCAATGCCTCGGGCAAAGTTGTAATACGAGAGTCCAGAACTGCCGAATTGTTCAACTAAAAACGAAAGATCTTTCTTGCGTAGATCTTTACCGGTGAAGATGCCGAGATTCTCCATCTTTTGGGAAGTCACCGGGCCGACACCCCAAATTGCTTTCATAGGAAGACGATCAATGAATTTAAGTGCCGCATCCGGATGGATTACGTACAGACCGTCGGGCTTGCGCCAGTCGCTTGCGATTTTGGCGAGGAACTTGTTGTAGGAAACGCCGGCAGAAATAATGAGACCGACTTCACGACGAACATCTGCTTTGATGAGCTTTGCGATTTCCATTGCATAACCATAATCGCGCCAAACGTCCGTAACATCCAAGAATGCCTCATCAATAGAGACTTGTTCAATGAGATTTGCGTAGCGAGAAAAGATTTCGAAAACTTCGGCTGATGCTTTTTTGTACTCGTCCATTCGTCCGGGAACGAAAATCAAATTTGGACATAGCCTCGCGGCAACTGAGAAGGGCATTGCGGATCGTACCCCAAACTTTCTTGCTTCGTAAGAAGCAGACGCAACGACACCTCGAGCGGAATTTAATCCGACGGCAATGGCCTTTCCTTGCAGCGAAGGATTATCACGCTGTTCAACAGAAGCGAAAAAAGCGTCGAGGTCGAGGTGAAGGATTCGGCGATAGTTATCGAAATTCATAGATGAATTTTCGCATTATTCATTGTTTTTATCTTGCTGAAAAAAGTAAAGAATTTTCTGAAAAGTCGGGTTTCTTAAAAAGAGTAGAAACGCGTTCAGTTACGTTGCAAAGCTGGCAAACTCAAGAACCAGAGGAGACAAGAATGAATAAAACATTAAAAGGCATGACGATGGCCGGATTAGCGGCTGTTTTTTGGGGATCGATGGGCGTTGCCGGACAGTATCTTCTTCAGAACTGCCACTTTACGCCGATGGATTTGATCTCGATTCGCATGCTTCTCGCCGGATCTATTTTTGTTGGCATCGAGTTTTTTCTGCTGAAAAAAGGTGCACTGAAAGTATTTGAAACCAAGCAGAACATTATTGACTTAATAATCTACACGCTAACGATCATCGGAACGCAATTAACGTTCTTTGTTTGTATTCAATACGCAAACGCACCTTTTGCCGCTGTTTTAACGGCGACTGTACCTTTGTGGATTATGTTGTTTATGTTTGTGTTCCAGCATAAACATCTGACGGTGAAGGAAATCTTTTGCGGAATCGTTGCAGTAGCCGGCGTGGTTCTAGTCGTAACCGGCGGATCTTTTAAAAATTTCAATGTGTCGGGTATTGGGTTTTGGGCTGGAATCGGCTCTGGCATTACCGGCGCCTTTTATGTTCTTTTGCCGCAAAAATTTATTGCGCGAGTCGGTTCTGGTTTGGCAACGAGCTGGGCACTTTTGCTTACAGGAGTGACTGTCACCTTGTTCAGCCATTTTTGGAATGAACCTCTGGACTGGACCGTATATTCAGTTTTGGCTTACGCGTTCATCGTGCTTTTCGGAACGATTGCAGCGTTTTGGCTTTTTCAAGCGGCTGCCGAAATTATCCCTGCTGACGTTGCCGGGATGATGGAGACCTTCGATCCAGTAGCGGCAACGCTTTTGAGTATGATTTTCTTAGGGGTTAGTGTGAACTCATGGGAGTGCATTGGCGGCGCTTTAATCCTTGGAGCAGTTGCTTTCTTGGCGGTCCCTTCGAAGCATCCCTTTTTAATTCATTATTCCCAGAAGGCGAAGCCAAGTTTATCGAAAACTGGTAAAAATTAGACGACTAACTTTTTGATAAGAGTGGCTTTGGCACTTGTCTTCAACGTGGATGATTGTATTGGAGTGGAATAGGATGGAGGCGAAGATTCTTCTCGCTCTTGGACGCCTAAAATTTGGTTTCAGTGACAGTTAGAAGAATGTAATATTGAAATTATCAGTACATTGCAGCTGGCTTACCGAATAACTAATTTCAGTAGTTGTTAGAAGAATGTACTATTGAGACTTATCGATGAGGCATTCTTAGACGTCACGGACGTCGTTTCAGTAGTTGTTAGAAGAATGTACTATTGGGACGCGCCGTAATCGGATTGTCAGCCAGCAGGCCCAGTGTTTCAGTAGTTGTTAGAAGAATGTACTATTGGGACGTTTAGCGTTTTTCATGATTCGTTGTAAAGATAAGTTTCAGTAGTTGTTAGAAGAATGTACTATTGGGACTTTGATAGAGCGTTACCACTGTTCAACATTATTGCTGTTTCAGTAGTTGTTAGAAGAATGTACTATTGGGACTGAAATAGTAATTTGTAAGCGGACGGATGATTTCGTTTCAGTAGTTGTTAGAAGAATGTACTATTGAGACATAATTCAAACATCGGCAGGAACGTATTCAGTTCGTGTTTCAGTAGTTGTTAGAAGAATGTACTATTGGGACCTGATTAGAATCTTGCGATCCGCAAATTTCCTCTAAGTTTCAGTAGTTGTTAGAAGAATGTACTATTGGGACTGAGCAAGTCGTTTACAACAAAGAAATTTACGCTCAGTTTCAGTAGTTGTTAGAAGAATGTACTATTGGGACTTAGCACCAATTTTGAAATTACGAATTGCAGATTCGTTTCAGTAGTTGTTAGAAGAATGTACTATTGGGACTTGACCAAGTGGAATGAGTGCGGCGATCCGGCCTGTTTCAGTAGTTGTTAGAAGAATGTACTATTGGGACGCCAAACGCAACCGGTTGAAAACAAAGGATTTTGATAGGTTGAATTCGGAGCTGTTTTTCGAAAATGCTCGATCTGCACGAAAAGTGGCATTATTTTCGAAAAATTGGGGTGATTGCTTGACTGTTTAGAATATTTCTGGCAATATTTAATTACATTCTTTTAACAACGAAGTCGCCTTCGGGCGAGCTGAAATCAATTTGATTAAATATTAGATCCGGCTACTGAGGCCTTTGGCCTTATCCGGATTAACGAAGAGCCTCTGAGGAGGCTTTTTGTGTTGCTAAAACCCAAACTCCCGCGAAATAGTTCGGTATTGACTTTTAGTCTTTCAGGTTT
>ERZ791903.1317-NODE-1317-length-24832-cov-8.144085_pt1 | contig 24832 bp, 30 predicted proteins | sample MGYA00510148_ERZ791903 | MGnify/ENA primary metagenome ERZ791903 (study PRJEB30046, sample SAMN00792080) | human gut metagenome | study: EMG produced TPA metagenomics assembly of the A metagenome-wide association study of gut microbiota in type 2...
GAAAGACTGATCTGCTCTTAGCGGAATGCGTGGTCAGATGAGCCGGAATTTGCATCATATACCCTTTTATTTTTTAAAGAGTATCTGGGCATAAAAATGTAAACTTATTTTTTATTTTTTTGTTCAGAATCAAAAGTTTCTTATATCTATAAAAAAAGGAATACTGTATTTAAACAATATTCCCAATTTACATTCTGCATATAATCCTCACTACAGAAACTATATATTTTACAGCTGTTTCCTGACATCATTACCAAAAACACTTTCAAAATCTATTTTTACAATCTTTTTTGGTTTATTCTTATTATTTTTACTCATCAAAATATTCCTGATACCAGAACAAAAACGCCAGCACCGTCCAGATTTTCCGGCTGTTGTCCTTCTTTCCCGCGTGATGCTCCTCCAGAAGCGCCGTCAGCTTTTCCGTGTGGAAATACTGACGGGATATGGGACTTTGAAACATTTTTTTTACTCTCCCGTACCAGTCGTCGTCCCGCAGCCAGACACGGACAGGCACCGGAAATCCCAGCTTTTTCCGCGCGGCCGTGTCCTCCGGGATGTATTCCCGGGCCACTTTCCGAAACAGATACTTCGTCTTTCCGTGGGCAAATTTCGCCTCCGGCGGAAGTGTCCGGGCAGCCTCGAACACATCCCGGTCCAGGAAGGGCACGCGCACCTCCAGCGAATGGGCCATGCTCATGCGGTCGGTTTTCTGCAAAATATCCCCGGCCAGCCAGTATTTCAAGTCGATGTTCTGCATTTTCTCCGGGTCGGAAAGCCCGGCGGCTTCTTCATAAGTCTTTCGCAGAAACTCCTGACAGGACGGCGTATCGGTCGGATTTTTCAAAAGCTCCCGGCGCTCCTCGTCGGTGAAAATATGGGCGTTCCCGATAAACCGTTCCTCCACCCGCTGGCCGGCCCGGATCAGAAAGCTCTTGCCGCGGCGGTCCGGCAGTTTTTTCGCCTGCCGAGAAACCGCACGCCGGATCTTTTCAGGAATCCAGGCCACTTTCTGAAGAGCCAGAGGCTCCCGGTAGATATTATAACCGCCAAATAGTTCGTCCGCACCCTCCCCGGAGAGCACCACCTTCACATAACGAGACGCCTCGGCAGCCAGAAAATACATGGCGACGGCAGAAGCATCACCGCTGGGCTCGTCGAGGGCGTACATCACCTTTGGAAGCACATCCCAGAACTCCTTTTTCCCGATAGTGTGCATGTGATAAGAAAGATGCGCATACCGGGCCACCTCCCTAGCCCTGTTTTCCTCGTTGTAGCCGCTGTTCCCATCCAGAAATCCCACCGTAAACGCCATTTTTGCCCCGGACGACACGGCAATAAAACCCGAATCCACACCGCCGGACAAGAAAGTTCCCACTTCCACATCACTGACCATATGGCGGCGGACGGATTTTTTAAGCACGCTCTCCAGTTTTTTCTCCATATCCGCCAGCGAACACCCCGCCTCGGGCTGCAGCTTCGGCTGAAAATATCTGCAGATTTCATACTTTCCCTGGCGGTAAAACAGCATACAGCCCGGCGGAAGGCGATAGATTCCCTCAAAAAAAGTTTCCTCCAGCACGGAATACTGAAAAGAAAGATACTGCTCCAGTGCCCGCTCATTCAACTTTTTCGGGACGCCCGGGAACTGCAGGATGCTCTTAATCTCCGACGCAAACACGAAATTTCCATCCACCACTGTGTAAAACAACGGCTTGATTCCGAAAAAATCCCTCGCCAGCATCAGTTCTTCTTTTTTCTCATTCCAGACGGCGAAGGCAAACATTCCACGAAGCTGCTCCACAAACGCCGAACCATAAGCCTCAAGACCATTCACCAGCGTCTCCGTGTCCGAGCGGGTGACAAAAAGAATCTTCTTTTCCCGTTCCATCTGCTCCCGCAGTTCCTGGTAATTATAGATTTCTCCGTTAAACACCACTGTCAGGTTCTGACTGCTGCTTTTCATAGGCTGCAGGCCGCCTTCCAGATCGATGATACTCAGGCGGCGAAATCCAAGGGCCACGCTGTCATTTACAAAACTGCCCTGCGCATCTGGGCCTCGATGTACCAGCTTTTCCTTCATTTTTTCCACAATCTCTCTTTTGTTCTTTTTCTTTCCGAAAAATCCACAAATTCCACACATGCTTTTCTTCCTTTCTTGTTGTCAACCTTTACTTCTTTATTTTACCTCATATAACACCCCATAATATATCTCTGTCACTAACAACACCAAAAGTCTTCCAACAGTAACAACTGTCTCATTTTCATTCTCAAAAGTCATTGCGCAGTAGCATACGGTACAGCCCAAGGGCTTTTTTCGTTTTCAGCCATCAAATTTGCTCTTCATCACTTGCCGAACATGAATCCTGCCGAAGGCTTCGGAATTATTAAAGCATTGGCCGTATATAAGTGTTCCAAACATTTCAACCAAATTTACCAATTATTCTACGCCGAAAGCTGGAGACATCGTAATGTATCATAATGGGTCGGTATTTAATCATACTGGACTTGTTATTGCTGTTAGTGGTAATTCTTATAATTCCATTAATAACTCGGCGAAACAACAACTATAATGCCTTTGGGGCCGCCACAAAGCAGGGTGTGAAAAAATTCCAGACTTCTAAGGGATTAACTGCGGATGGAATTGCGGGAAGAGATACTTTTGCAAAGCTTGCAGGTGTTTAACGATTTTTGAACATGCGCCTGACGAGCGCACCTGAGAAAAAGGCACTGCATATGCAGTGCCTTTTCTGAGAAAATGCGAGAAAATCTAATATTCACTGGGAGAGGTATCTTCAAAATCTTCGTTTTCCGATTCACTCACATCAGGTACATATTCGTCGGCCATTTTCTGCGCTTCCTCTAATGTACTGGAAGGTAAATATTCCTCCCCATCACTCGTAAGCATGATTACTATATTAACGTTATTCTGACTATAATACTCCAGGTCAACATTCAGTCCGGATCGTACAGCACTCCCATTAGCTATATTCAGGACGGCGTTTTCTATATTAAAAACCATATTATAATAATTTCCTGATTCGCCCACTTCTACTGTTATCGTATTTTCATCGGAATACAGAATATTACCAGTGATATATTGGATATCATAAGTTTCTTCCTGTGCAGATTCCTGATCTGCGGGATCTCCCTGGCTTTGGTAAATTTCCGCTTCTGCGTTATTTCCAGACTGTTGATTCTGCACACTGTCTCCTGGATTTGCTGCCACAGCTGTGGGCGTTGGCTTCCTGGTAACAGCCGTAGTAAGATTTGGAATAAACTTTACAGCATCCTTACCACTTTCGCTTTCCGTTTGCGCAGATTCGTTGCTTCCTGACAATTCACATCCTGTCAGGGTCACCGTGATACCTGTCAATATCACAAAAAACACTTTCAGAATCTTTTTTCTCATTTTTTTATCCTTTCTTTTTTACTTTTTACAATTTTTATTTTACTCTAAATAACTTCCCATTACCTATTTCTGGCACTAATAACACCTAAAAGTCTTCCAATAGAAATAATATCTGTTTTATCATTCCAAAAAGTCTGTGGCCTATCATACAAGGATACAGGCCACGGACTTTTTTCGTCATTTAAGGACATCAATTCTTTTTTTCATCTCATTCCGAAAGTAAATCCTGTTTCGCCAGAAGATGGTTCTTTATTTCATTCAGGTCATTCTGAACGGTATAAAGAATCTGATATTTTTCTGTAAGCTTTTCTATTACAGACTAATAATTATTTTCACGTTCTTCCTGTTTCTTGCCCCTCTGCTCATTCGATTTCACTACGTAGATGAGCAGAAATACCGCCACCACTGCCCATATCCCCTGCGACAGAGCGGCATCGAGCATAGTTGTCTCCATGTCCTGTTTCCTCCTTATTCTTCATTTCCAATTATCACAACAGTTTCAAAATATGTAGAGCCATATTGAAAATCAATTTCTCCATCGTATTTTTCAACAATTCTTTTTACACTTTCAATTCCCCAGCCATGTTTTTCTTTTTCCTTTTTATTAGTTAAAAATCTCCCTTTCCTCACTATCGGTGCACTTATACTGCTGTTCTTCACTTTGATAATCAGCATATCATTTACATTGCGAACTACGCAATAAATATTTTTTCTTCCATCTTCACATTTATCCGCAGCTTCTATAGCGTTGTCAAGCAAATTTCCCATAAGCATTATACAATCCGAATCTTCCATGGGGATATTTTCCACCTGAGCATCCAGTTTAAATGAAATCCCTGTTCTTTTCATTTTTCTGTTTTTGATACTCAGCATAAAATCAAGAGTTGATATTCCTGTCCATGTGATTCTATTTCTCGATAAAGAGGTTGCTTGATAATTATTCAAAAATTTCTGAACCTCCTCCACATTTCCATTATCCAAGCACTCTGCCACATAAGAAATTAAATGTTTCTCATCATGTACCAGACATCGGTATCCTTCATATGCACTCTTCAGTTCTTCATACTGTGCTTTAATTACATCATATCTTACATTTAAAATGTTATTCTCCGCTTCGTTAATCCTCTGTTGGAGCCTAATATATGCTATGAAAATACACATCATAATTCCAGTCAAGGCAGCCCATGTTAATGCCAGCTTTTTTCTATCAATCTCACCTTCTCCCAGATTGGCCACTCCCATGAGCAAAAATATTTCTATCCATATCAATATGAACAACTTTTTTTTATGCTCCATAAGCAGTTTTTTCAATAAGCTTACCAATGAATCCACTCTGCTGATAAGCAAAAGTCCAAAACAAATTATGAGGAAAAAGATAATTTCATCTTGTGAATGTATTCTTGGATAGTAAAAGAAATCTTCAAACCTCCGGTTTTGGAAGACTCCTGTATATGCAATATACACTTCCTTTACAAAACCGATATTAACTACATAAACGACCTCCCACAAATATGCTTGAGCAAAGGTACATTGAAAAAAAAGATATAGATACAGCGGTGGAAATATATTCCCCATAATCATCATTGCTATGGATTGATATGACATCCAATATTGTTCAGTCAAATCAAGAGCAATGATTATAAAAAAAACAATTTGCAAAAAAAACAACATTTTTTCTTTTTTGTTTTTCATCCCATGAACTGTAATGATAAGTAAAAGCACACTACAACAGACCCAAAAATGTCCTACACTGTTCCAGTTATTCACCCTGTCCCCAAGCATACATTTTGTCATCTTATACATTCCTGTCATAAGCAGAAATATCAGGCACCCACAAACCATATTAAACTTCTTATCATACTGTATTCTTTTGGGAAATATTTTCCCAAATATACAGAATCCTATTCCTGTCTCCATTAAAGCTGCCAGTCCATATAAAGCAAATTTAGCCATTTGTATTCCCCACACACATATATAATTAACTTATGTCGTTTTCTCTGCTTCTCATCCCCTTCCCTCAGCGAACGATTCAGATTATAGCACAAATAAATCGGCAGAAGTGAAGTGTCCTCTAAATGCAGTTTCATGTCCTCCAATAATCAAATACCATTTGAACTCACCTCTCCCAGAAATCCACAATTGCCTGTTTGACACTTTTAAAGCGTTCCCTGCCTACTGTGACAATATTCCCATTGCGCATATACAGGTCATGGTTTTTCATCCTCATGACGTGCCGGATATTGACAAGATATCCTCTGTCTGCCATGATAAACCCATCCGAAGCCAATTGTTCCTCCAGGGAAGAGAGACTGGCACGTATCCCTGTTTCACCGCTTCTATGGACAAAGACCACATTTTTCCCCTCTTTCCTCAAGTAAAAAATCTCTGAATACGCAAGCTTTTCCAGAGTCCCCTTCTTTTCTATCACATAATATTTTTCGTTTTTTTCCATAAGTATCAGAAAAAGCGCATCGTAAGCCTCTGTCAGTTTCGTCTCCAGCCGGCTTTTTGGAATATAGCGGAAGGTATTGACCTCATAAGCCTCAATCGCGTAATCCACATAATTTGTGATAAATATGATCACCGGCTCCGGATAAAGCTTTCGGATTTCTCTGGATACTTCCAATCCGTTCTTTCCAGGCATCTCCACATCCAGGATATAAAGATCATAGCAGGTTTCCTTCAAACCGCTGACGAACCATTCTATGCTTTGGAAGGTATCAACTCTGCAGTCTTCCTGCTTTTCTCTGAAATACGCTTCGGTGATTTCTTTTTCTTTATCCAGATAAACAGCTTCATCATCCAGAATCGCCACATTGATCATCTCTGTTATTCCTCCATAAAAGTATAAAACCTGAAATTCTTTACATCGTAAAAATAACTTTCCTCTTCATTAATCACCAACTCATAGAGCTCCGGTTCCTCTTGTGTACTTCCAGAGGCGCGGGAATATTGATAGATATATCTGCCTTCTGCATGATTTTTCACACGGTCTATAATCTCTTCAATCACTTCACTGATCGTCATCGGATTTTCTCTGCTCGGCTTCCATCTGCCAATCATACTGCGGACTTGTGTTTTGTTCAGGCGAATCTTCTTTCCGATCAGATATCCTCTGGGGATAAAATCCTCTTTTTTCTTCCCTGTTTTCTCCAGGATTACCCTGACTGTATCCTCCCTGTCATCAAGGGCAAATCCCATATTAGTATACGCCTGCACATGAAGCAATGCCAGATCCAAATATTCCATGTTTTCGGACTGCTGGTACCAGAGCAGAAGTGTCCTTATACTCCTGTGAAACGTTTCTTTAATTGTAATCCCCCGATTCTGCAGGCTTTGCAGCGACAGCATCATCACATATAAATCCTTCATTTCTTCATCATTCATTCTTACGTCTCCTGTTCTTATCATTTTGAAACCGCCCTGTGCGCTTTTTTTGCCCCTGCGGTTTACATCATTATAACCGGAATTCTTCATCAAACACAAAATGTCCTTTAACAGAACGTCAATGTCCCTCAATTTATCCTGGAACCTGTTTTCAAGCTGTGCTTAGGAAATCTCATGGATCATATAAAAGTTTACCGTTCAACGTAAAAATAGCATTGATTCCGCCTATCCGATACTGCCGATGATAAAGCCTACATTTTCCGTCTCCCACTCCCCGCAGAAACAGCCCTGGCAGACCATCTAATATTTCAAAAATCTGTTGCCACTGCCTAATCCGTCTATTAAGATAAGAATATAGAAACGGAACCTTAACCTGTCTCAGAAAGATGGGATTTGATTGAAAACAACTGCAATTGGCATAATTCTTCTCTGTTCAATACGTCGGCCGCAAGGATTTATTCGAAAAAACGGATATCTGGAAAAATAAAGAATACCGATCCATACAGGGAACTTATCTCGTCATTTTCCTTTCCTTCGCAAATGTAAAGGCCTCATTGCTGCACCTACCGGGATCAGGATAATCGTACAACATAACACCAAGCCAAAAATCACGGGCATCGCCGCTATCGGCAGACCGATGCAGACCACATAAGCCACTTTTAAGAATTCCCAGCTTAATTTCCAGCATAGCCAGATAACTAAAAATCCGAAAGAAACTCTCCCGGGAGATCCGGGCTTATGCGGATATCACCCTTAGCATCACAGACAAAACGGCCAGCTGATACAGACGAAGCAACTGATCAAAAAGTACAGCTCCGCTTACCGCACTCCCCGTGAAATAAAAAAGCACCCAGTATCCTGCATTCTACCGCAGCCGACATCAGAAAGAGTATGAGCTTCACACTGCCAGCAAAGAGGCCCTGAAGGAGTTCGGCGTAAAAGCTCTGCCGAAGCCGGAAAAACCGGACACACAGATTGAAAAATTAGAAGCTGAATAGGCCACCGCCCGGGACGAATGGAAAAAACTCCGAAAACAGCAGGATCCCCTGAACATCGTTATCAAGAATTTTAATCAGCTGCTGAATAATGATAATATCCATCTTCACTCTGAACATGTTGAGAAGCAGATACCGTCTTCGCCTGATATTTTCCAAAACCAGGAGACGCTCCATTCAACATCTGCTTCAAGAACCAACACTGTTGTTAAAAATAATAATCACGAGAAATCATAACACATTTATGTGATCTCTTAGATTCTCTCCGCCTTGCTTGTATTTTATTTTCTTCATGGGAAATCGGAATTAAAGGTAAGATGGCTTCATATAAATGAGATTTCTGAGTGCACCAGACATGCCAGAGATATCATCAGCCTGGGGTCTGCCGGATTTATCATGCAGCTGACCAACAGTCTGGTAAGTATCTGTTGCAATAATGTTCTTTCAGTAACAGGCGGTGATATTTATATCTCTGTCATGACTATTATATCCAGTGTTCGCCAGATGGTGGAGATGCCTATCCATGCGATCAATGAGGGAACCTCTCCTGTTCTCAGCTACAATTACGGAGCCAGACGTCCTGAAAAGGTAAAAAAAGCAGGCGATTTTTTTTCCCTGCTTCGTAAAGTATTTATCGTGGTTCCACTGACCTATTTTCTGCCCTATGGATTACACATGGGCACAGATGGCGTATTTATGGTAGAACCGGTATCCAATGTGATCGGTGGTTCTCTGTGCTTTATTACCATGCTGGTTACCATATTGCCTGAATTAAACAAAATGGAAACTACATATTTCCCAGAATAATATTAATCAGGTTCTTATCTAGTGCATTGTACCGATGATATTTAATCTTACTACCAATTTTTAATTGGTAGTAAGATTCGGATACAATGATATCAGTTTTTCTCTGGCATCACCTGTTTGAAAATGTCATTTAATTTTCGCTTTTGATTTGTTACGTTCTTCTTTCCATGAACTTAATTCTTTACGGAGCCGTTCAATTGTTTCAATACGTCTGGATAAGCATTGCCGTGTCATGACGTTTAATTCAATCTCTGCCATGTCAAGCCAACTGCCGTGCTTCGGGGTGTAATGTATTTCCAGCCTCTTGATAATCCGTCTTGCTTCTGCTGGAGGAAACGTTTTATACAAGGATGCGGGTTTATGAGTGTTTAAGTTATCCATGACAAGAATGATTTTTTCTGCGTCTGGAAACATTACATCTGATAAATACTTTATTTCCTTTGCCCAGTCAGTAGCTTTTCGATGCTCATGTACGCTTACATGATGCATCCCACCAAGTGGTTCAACAAACACAAATATACTGCATGTTCCATTGCGTATGTATTCGGAATCAATTTTGGCATTATCTCCAGGACGCATTGGTAATGATTTTCTTGCATCTCCCAAAAGTTGATATGGTTTTTCATCCATACATACAACAGGCCGTTTAGAATTATATGGAAGTTCATATACATCAAGGACATCTTCCATACAGGCTACAAATTCTGCATCTTCTTTTGAGGGGATGCACCAGTAGTCGTTTTTGTGAGGTCGAAGTTTGTTTTTTTTAAAGCCCGACCAATTGCATTTTTTCCAACTGGTGTATCCAGTACAACTTTTGCTTGTTCTTCGAGAAGACGCAATGTCCAACGAGAATGTCCTTCCGGTGCAGGACTACATGCAATTTCTATCAGACGTGCTTCCGCACGACCATCCAGCTTACGTTTAGCATTGTCTGAATTAATGTTTCGTTACAAAGTAACAATGCCGTCAATTCCTTTTGTTGAATACAGTTTTACCGTGTTGGTAATTGTTGCAAGGCACACTGCATTGGACTTTGCTGATTGTTCATGGGTAAGGACTTTCCCGTGAGCTTCATCAAGATCCAAAAGAATCTGACATCTGCTCTTTACTGTTTTTGAAGTCTGCTTTTTCCTGAGAGTAGATTTGATGGTCTTTAATTCATCTTCAGTCAGGTTGATATGATATGTTTTTGGTCTTGCCATTTTGTAATTACCGCCTTTTCTTTTAAGTATACATCAAAACGGCGTAAAAAACAGTAATATTTTAACTATATATCATCGGTACACTACACTAGATTTCTCGTGAGGCATCTGTTAACTGCACTTTTTTGACATTGAAAAAGTTATACTCTCGCAAAAAAAGAAAAACATCATAATGAAGGGGGCAATACACGCTAAAAACATCTTAATATCTTCTAAAAAAACGTATGAAAAAATGGTCAAAAGCAGCGTTTGGTCACCGTAGTATTTACTGCTGTTTGATACCAAATAGCACTCCGCAGCACCAAAATATTGTACACAGAATCACCAGGCAGTACTATATATTGTTTCCTGTACTAGATATCAAGTGCGTTCTATAGACATCCGGAAACGCCATCGCAAACCGGATTTCTACGTCATCCTTATTCTTCATAACTGCATTGACTTCCCCGCCGATATAACGCGCGGCTTTGTCGATCTGTAGGAGTATTTTATCGCGTAATGCTAGTTTTCTCATAATTTTCCTTTCACTTTTTGAAGCAAAAAAATAACCTCACTGTTTCAGGGGTATGTGAGACCATTTTAATGCATTATAATGACTGTTAACAATGTTTCTTATTATAAACAGATTATCAAAGAAGTGCAAGTGTATAAAAGAAATATTCGGATAATATCCACAGGAACAAGGATTCGTTGAAACGCTGAACTTGATACAATTTAACCTGAATTATTCACGGCTTATTTTTAAAATTTCCTCTCACCCCTTTGCATGATTATAAAAATACTCTTTCAGAATCGAAAGACTTTCTTCACGTAAAACACCTTCCGAAACCTGCGGTTGCCAGAAAGAATTATCAAATACCATTTTTGAGCAATTGCATCCGGTGTTTCCGAGAATATGCTCCAAATCAATATTGCTTGCACCGTAAACCAACCGTCCCAACTTCACCCAAACCATTGCGCCACTGCACATAAAACATGGTTCGCAGCTGGAATAAAGAGTATATTCATGCAGATCGGTAATGCCAGTCTGTGCACAAAACTCTCGAATCAATCCTGCTTCTCCATGAAATGTTGGATCGTGTCTGGTATAAATTTGATTCTCGTTGCTAAATACAATTTCGCCATTCTTGACAAGTACCGCTCCGAACGGCTCGTTACCATGCTCAACTGCCAATTTTGACAGTTCAATAGCTTTTTTCATAAACATTTCATCTTGCATTATGTTTCCTCCACAAATAGAAGATCGGATTTTACAGCTACTTTCATAGCCTCTTATTTGTATATCCATTTCCGAAACAGGCTCTGGAACTTTATAGTTATTGCTTGTTATTTTAACCAACTTATGATAGTTTCATCTGTTGCATGGTTCGCATTAAATGGTCTGCACCATTTTGCAGGATATTTCTTTTTGATCCTCACCGCGATCTCCTGCGGTTCTGTAGCTCCACTGGTTGTAAAAATTGCTGCTTTTTTTCCATTTAGATTTACTTTATCCAGAAAACTGAACACTGCATTCGGAAGCGTTCCGCACCAGATCGGACTTCCTATCAGTATCCTGTCGTATACAGAAATATCAGGAATCTCCATATTCAGTTTTGGCCGCTCGTTTAACAGAATTTCTTTTAATGAGGTAAATACCGTCTTCCGATAAGACATCTGGTAAGATTTATGAGTCTTAATCTCTACCAGGTCTGCACCAGAAAGCTGTGCAATCCGTTCAGCTGCTTCTTTCGTCTTTCCTGTCTGTGAAAAATAAATAACTAATGTTTTCATTTGACATTCCTCTTTTCTACTACGATATATTTATAGCTGATGCCCTTACAACTCTAATACAGGATAACTCTATTATAACAGAGATTTTACCCTTTCGCACGATAATATTAAAAAATCAGGGCAAGTCCAAAATATCAGACCTGCCCATTTACAATATTTTTATTTATTTCATTGTACATAAATTTTCATCAATCCACTTCTGGACATCTTTTTCGCTTATCTTAACCAGACGGGCAATCGTCTTTACATCCATGCCCTCTTCTGCCATGGAAAGGGCTGTTTCTTTTGCTTTCTTGAGTTCACCTTTCTCTATACCGCGTTTTTCGCCGCTTTCCATTCCCTCGCTGTAAATTTTCTCCATTTCACGGCACATAAGTTCAACTCCTTTCTGTGTGTCCTTCCATTCATCGAAATCCTATCCCGGATTTAAAGTGTTCATGTCCATCAGTCCGCCCCGTGGTAACGTGCCTTCATTTGGTTTTATCCTAACATTAATGAGATTCCTTTACAAGCTACTTTTTGTTCTTCTTGCCATATACTAACTTCAATATAAAAAAGCAAAAGATTAAAATCCATCCAATTATTCCCACTATATTTCCCACAATTGGATAATAATATCCAAGAATCACTCCACCAAGTACCAGCAATGCCCCTGACACAATTAATGCAATCAATATTTTCCTCATCGCTCTATTCCTCCATAATGAATGTTTTAATGCTTCGCATTCAATCGTTTATTTACTCGTTCAACTGGAAATCTGTCCTCCATGCCAACTATTTCAAACAAATTTGATGGCAATTCCTTTTCTCCAATTAAAGTGAGATAGTCATCAACTGCCCTACGGTCAATCATAATTTTGCCATGACCAGCCCAATGCCGATTACTCTCTTTCTTTTTTAATCCGGAAATCCAATATTCTTCACCATTCTCAATGTCCATATAGTTTGCATAGTTACCAATATTCTTCTGAAAAGCATGATCATTGAAATAAATTGTTTTCCTGGTTTTTGAAGTTTGTACATACCCAATCCATGCCGGACCATCATCCGAATATCCAGTTTTGAGTTCAATATACATTAATTCTTTAATCATTTTATCACCTCCAGATTGTTTTTTCGATCAGATTCCATAGTGAATCATCCATTTATTTTTATCCAACGCCTGCTCTAATAATTTCTTTAATTCATTCAATTCAGAAATATCTGCAATGACATCAATAAATGCTTTTAACGAGTCAGGTGGAATCAATGTAATACCATAATATGCAAGCCCTTTGCCTTTAGCAGAAAGCGTGTGCAAATAAAAGTCAATGGTGCTAAGTCTCTCAACAATGTTTGCTAAGTCGTCATCATCAACAGAAATGCAGGTATATTTCCACGGTTCATATTCGTCATAATGCTTGCCTTTCTTAGGGGCATCCAGCATAATTCCAAATTCATGTTTCGCCATATACACCACCTCCACAAATCCTAAGTGTTCTAATTCTTTCTTGGCTGCATTTTCTTCCCTCGCAGATAAAAAGAGTCCTCTAGACCATCCTCCTGGGGACAATTTATTGACTTGCTTGTAGGCAAGTATAATTCCAACCATTCATTTTTTGCAAATTCATGTACTCTGTTGCTACTTTCTTTTACCATAGTCATCCAAAATTTCTAACTTCTGTTGACTTCCTGATAACTTACTTATCTCCCAGTCCTTTCCCCCTCCGATTTCTGTAGACCTTTAAATAACTTATTTCCTATCAGGTCATTCAGACCTTTAAATTTCGTGGGTCTTTAATCAATTTACTTCCCGTAGAGTCATCTCGCCTCCCAATTTCCATGAACCTTCAACTCGCTTGGTACGACCATACGGGACAAAACGCCATCACTGAAGGTGATTTGGAATGCATTTTGACCAAGTTACTGTGAATGGATTGAACAGTAACGATTCTCTGGCATTTGATTCATTTATCTGATATCAATCCGTATTTTTTCTCCCACAGCTTTCCATCCAGAATCATAATCATCTGCTACATCGTAAACGTTATTTTCTTCTTCGATATAAACGTCATCATCGTCGTCCAAAACATACTCCTTCGTAACACTGCTTTCAGTTACGTTTTCAGAGGAGTTCTCGGATTTCAGATAAAGCTGCAATTCCAGATATTCGCTGTCAGGATCAGGCAGTTCCGGTCTTTCATCGTCATTGAAAGTCCAAAATTCTGTCTTAAATTTCCAGTCCCGATGACTGTCGTCTGTTTTTGCATCATCCGTCAGATTATATCGCACTTTATTTCCTTTGCTGTCTGTTCCACGCAGCTCAACTTCGTAGTTTTGGTACAGTTTTTCTGGTACTTCTGCTGAAATACTGCTCTGTAATTTATTCAGGAAAATATCTTTTAATACCACTGGTCCTTCTTCAGTTTGAACAGAAATATTTTCAACTTCTTTATGGGTCGTCTGCTTAAGAAGCTTCTCTCGCGATACGGTAAAATCAAAGGTAAATTCCGCTACGGATTTCTGCCAGTCATCAAGATCAAAAGCATGGAGCACAAGATGTATCTCCGGGTTTTCTCCAAGATCTCTGGGAGCATGAAAACGGTACTCCTGCACTTGGTCATATTCAGTTACATTTATGTCGGTATCTGTATCGAATAAATCTTCTGCAGAATAAGGAGTATAATTCCCACTCATATATTCATCCAATTTTTGACCATTTATTGTGGTTTTTTCCAGATCAAGTGAGACTCCTGTATTAGCAAAAGATGAAATCGGTGCCGATTTTCCCTGCTGATCATCTTCGGAATCATCAATTTCCGCGTGCACCTCAAACAGCAGAACTCCTTCATCCAAAACAACTTCTTTTAAGTTTGCAGTAATCCCGTGATCTGTTTTCGATGTGTTCAAAACCTCCGTATAGGAGTCGATTCCTCTTTGTAATCCCAGGGTTTCTCCTATTGATAAAACAACCTCTTTGATCGCGGCCTGCACTTTGGGATTCGATAAAACAGTCGAGATCAACGCCAATATCACACAAGCTGCCGCCAGTCTGCGCCAAAATGATGGCGCCCAGGCATTTTTCTTTCCTTTCCATTCTCCTTCTGCTTCGCTGATATATTTCGGATCAATATCGCCAAATTTTTTTGAAAAATCAAATTTCTTCATAAGTGTTTTCCTTCCTTTTCTAACACTTTTAGCAGTTTCTTTCTGTTCCGGTACAGATTCATTTTTACACTTCCAACAGACATAGCATGTCTTTTGGCGATCGCTGAAACAGAGTCAAAAAACCAGTATCTTCTCACGAAAATATCTCTGTCCTCTGCGTCCATTTTTTCAAGAAAATCGTTGATGATTTCCAGCAGTTCTTTTTCTGCCAGCTGATCTTCAATGGTATAGGTAACACTTAACTGATCCATTTCACCCAGAATATCCGCCATATGTACATCCGGACGCCTGTCGGCATATTTTTTTCGCAGACGGTCAATGCTCAAATTCCTCGTGATCCGGCCGCAAAAATGTGATAATACAGACGGCTTTTTGGGCGGGATCAGTGACCAGACTGAAAACCAGGTATCATTCAGGCATTCCTCCGAATCTTCTCTGTTTGCAAGCAGATTCCAGGCGATCTTGTAACAGTAAGGATGATATTTATCGCTTAATACTTCGATCGCATGCTCATCTCTCATCTCAAACAGAGATATGATCTCATTGTCTCTCATTTAAGTTGTCCTCCAAAGTTTTGTATTTCATCAGCAAATACAAGCGCGCTTTGATTGCTGCTTTTCCTAAGGCTCCTTTTAGAAGGAAATTTCCTACTTATACTATATATCGTAAAAAATCCCGGATGGTAACAAAAAAAATCAAATTTTTTAAAAATCAGAAAAAAAAGGGGCAGTCGGGAAATAATAATTTTTAGTCCCGACAGCCCCTTCTTATATTAATGTTTCACCAACCGAAGATTACTTTTGTATCCTGTTTCGAAATGTAAAATATTTTACGGCAAACTGTAGAAAGGTAATAACGTATATAACTAATAATACAACCCACACTGGCAGCAATCCATGTTCACTGTGATCTGTCGAAGATATATAAACCTGCTGAATCAGGCCGCAAAAAATCACGATCAACGGAATCACTCTTCCCCAGAAAATTCTCTTCACCATATCCAGCCGGGAGATATCATCACAGAATATTTCCTCGTCCTGCAGCATCCTGTCTGCCGGTTTTCGGAAATAGTTGTATCCAGCAAATTCTGTCAGATATTCCCATCCACAGTCCTCAAACATCCGTACATATTCCATCTGGTGTTTGATTCCTTCTTTATTATAATCCAGCTGATAGATTACTTTCTCAGGCTCACATCTCTCAAATGTATAGATTCCAGGAAAAGTCACTCTCTTGAATTTCCAGCCTTCCTGGTGTCTCTTACTCAGGTACTTTTCTTCTTTTTCGTATTCCATGATGTTAAACCAGCGAAATTCTTTTTTGACTTTCTTCATTGCATTACCTCCTGTGCATTGCGATACAGTCTGCGGATTCTCTTTAGTTCAAGCTCCAGAACTTCCGTTCCAAGCTCTGTGATCTGATAGATTTTCCTCTTATCTTCCTCCCTGATAAAACAGATCAAACCGTCCTTTTCATCCAATCACATTCGCGCCAAACGGCATAAAGGAAAGTCTTTCCATCTTAAAGAACTGTTTTCCAAACGGAATACCAATGATCGTGATGCACCACAGGCAGCCTACGATCAGATTTTCGAAAGCCATTAATGTGTCGACTTCGCTTTCGGATAAATGTGTTTCATCCTGGCATCGTCGAAGTGTGTGTCCACCCATTTTTCTATCTGGTTCTGTGCTTCGACTCCCTGTGCCCTCTGATCGTAGCGCATCAGCGCCGCAGTGCACAAATGCCCTGTTTTGTTCTTATTTTCCCTGTTTTTTGTCCTCCGAATTTTCCTTCATTAAAAAGATTTCCCTGTAAACGCCTGGTGCCAGTCCGATATAACGATTAAAGTAATTTGTAAAATGGCTCTGGTCAGAAAATCCTGTCTGCAATGCCGCTTCCACAGGCGGCAGGCCCTGTTCCAGTAATTTCTTCGCTTCTCCGATGCGGATATTTTGGAGATAACTATATGGAGTTACACCTTTGGACTTCGTAAATGCCCGCAGCAAAGTTGATTTGCTGAGCCCCTCCAGATGACATATCTGATCCAGATAAATCAGCATAATGAAAAACGCTTGTAAAATACTTCCGGAGGCAAGGGAAAAGACTACTTATGGCCGTGCGATTGTTTTCCATAAGAAATAAATCCACAGATGTACCAGTGGTGCTTCCTGAAAATACACTGTAATAAAAAATACCGACTCCCGGAATCATACTCCGTAAAGAGTTCAATTCCGAAAGCCGATATTTTTATATATGAAGCATAAATCGTCTTTTTTCAGGATGATACCGTCAAAAGAATTATCGGATATCTTCTTTTCTTTTGCGATACCTGCATAATGATACAAAAGACTGTCTGCTGCCGCATTTCCAGTGTATGGAATCTCGAACTCAGAATAAATCAACGAATACCTGTTTAATGAAAATCTCCCTACACTTTATTTAACTGTGACTTTGCACTTTGTCTGTACCTTACCGGATTTCACAGTAATTACAGCAGTACCTTTCCTTTTGGCAGTAATGACTCCCTTTGCATTCACCGTTACAACTTTGGAATCAGAAGTACTGTAAGAAATTTTATCATCGCTGTTTGATGGACTCAGTTTCGGCTTCAGCTGAGATGTCTTTCCTCTCAGGAGGGTAATCGCAGAGTTAATACCGGATATTTTCTGAGTTGATACTTTTGGTACTATTACTGTAATCGTTACTTTTTTGCTGCCGGATTTTACTGTAATTCTGGCTGTTCCGGTTTTTATTCCTTTTATCACACCTTTTGATGATACAGTGGCAACATTTTTATTTGAAGAGCTATACGTTATTCTTTCCTGGGAAGTTACTGGTGAAAGCACTGGTCTTAATGTAAGTGTCTTACCTTTGGTAACTGTATATTTTGTCTTAAGGCCGTAAATAGCATTGGTTCTGACCGTTCCATTCTGTACAGTGACTTTGACCTTCGTTTTTTCACCGGTGGACATTACAATTGTAATATAAGTAGAACCTGTTTTTTTGCCAGCCGTAATCCTTCCCTGTGCATTTACTCTGGCAATCGAAGTGTTTGCAGAATACCATGCTACAACACGGAACGATGATGTTGCATTTGTTACTTTTACTGCCGATGTAGATTGTCCTGCACGCAGAACGACAGACTTCGTATTTACTTTCATATGATAAATGCCAAGATCTTCATCCGTCAGTGCAGCTGATGTAAATTTCTGCGTCATAGATTGAATAATATCAGAATCTTTCCAGCTTTTTCCATTATAAATCTGTTTCTTAAAGAAAATATAGATATTGTAGGTTTTCTTCTCGCGTATTCCCTTAGGTGAGCCTATTCTCCATACAGTATTCTTGTCAACTCCTGTTGGATTCTGCCTGGTACTCCAATACATCGGAACCCAGCGTACATCTCCTGAAATTGGAGATTTATTGTCCATGCCTGCTCCTGTTACCGTAAAGTTATAAAACTTACCTGGAGTAAACTTTAATGGTTTTTCAAGGCCTTTCACAGTGCTTTGCGTAACTTTGTAGATGCGAAGCGGGCGTGAAGGAGTTGGAGTTGGTACTTTCGGACGTTTATTCTTGAAACTGCTGTTATCCAGCTTAAAGAGGTTCAGCTTTGCCTTACCGCTATATGGTTTTGCACAAATAACCAGCCAGGAATCTGTTTCAGGAACATTCTCTGCTTTTACAGTAAACTCTGTGTTTGCTTCTTCAGAATTCGTGGCACGACTCGAATCATACATATTCTGAATCACAGTTATATCTGTACCTGAATCTACATAAAAATAATACCATTTGCAGTCCTGAGTTGTAGAAAACTTCAAAGAAACCGTTGTATGATTCTCCCATTTCATAGAACCACTCTGATAAGTCAACGAAAATGGTATTACCGTTGGAGTCGGTGTTGGCATTGCTGTTGGCTCTGGCTCTGTTGAAGGTGCAATTGTTGGAGTCGGCTCTGCTGAAGGTATAGGAGTCACTTCCTGCTCAGACTCCTGCATCTCCCCTGATGAGTCGGCATCAGAAATTTCTGTGTCTGTCGTAAAATCTTCAGTATCTGAAAAAATGTCGCCTGACTCCTCCGTCTCTTTCGCTTCTCCAGCATCCACAAAGTCCAGATCACTGTCAACACTTTCAGCCGTCATGCCCTCTGTTGATTCTGTTTCTTCTGCAAACTGGGTAACTCTTCATTGGAATCCGAAGCAAAAGTATTCGCTGCCAATCCACTGGTAAGCATTCCTGCTGTAAGCATAAGTACAAGCACTTTTTTCTTCATTCTTATCCCCCATTCCTTTTCATAAGGCTCATAATTCTACTGATTTCTTATAAAGAATTATATCAGATATTAGAGAAATCAGGTAGTATTAATTTAATTATCTGTCAAAGAGCCGTTAAAAAATTTAACCACAATCTCCTAGGTCTCTTCTGTCCAGAATTCACTTCCGCCGTGGTCGGCACCTTCCAGAAGGTATAAGCGCACATCTCTTCCACAGGATTTGAGTTTCTGATAAACAGTTACACTTACTCGGGGATTGATCGTGCGGTCTTTGGTGCTGTGGAACATCAGGATTGGTGAAAAGATGGTGTCTTCGTGGATGGAAAGGATTCCTTTTACATCCGCATTTGTTCCGGGATATAAGTTTGTATCCTGATCGTCATCGTGAAGCAACTGAGAAAACACATGGCTGTATGTCCGCCGGATGAATCACCGCCGACAAAAACTTTGTCCATATCTACGTTATACTCTGCCGCATGGATCTTCATAAAGCGGATCGCGTTTCTTGTGTCCAGTGCCTGCGCCGGAAATGGTGCGATCCCGGAGTGGCGGTATTCCACAACTGCTATGACATAGCCCTTCTCAGCCAGTCTTGAAAGTATTCCAAGTTTCGCATTGATATTCTGCTCAAGCCACGCAGAGCCCTGGACATACACAAGACAGGGATGCAATGTATCACTGTCTATGGTGTTTCTTGTCTGTGGTGTAATGATCTGTAAGTGAAGCGGCACACCATCCATGTTGGCATATTCCACATTCGAATAAATATAAGTTCCTTTCTCATCTCCGGTTGTCGGGATTCTTGTAACGCCCTCTATCTCTTCGTCAAAAGATGGGTATTCTTCGTAGGTCCAGTTTTTTATTTCCATAAGATATATTCTCCTGTTTTACAGCTTACCAGCCTTTCAGCACAGAAATCTGATAAGTCGCTATATTTTGTGGGTTTTCCAGTGCTTTTTTGCGCCAGGCACTTGGGGAAAGTCCTGTTATTTTTCTGAAGTTTCTAAGAAACGTGGACAGAACCGGATAACCAACAGAACGGGCAACTTCCTCGATGGAAGTACTGCCATGTGCAAGCAGCTCACATGCTTTGTTGATCCGAACCACATTCAGATACTCAGAAGGCGGCATATTCGTATATTCAGAAAAAATCCTTCGCATATGAGTTTCGCTCAGCCCACAGCTTTTGGCAAAATCCTTTGCCTTTATATCCTCTGTGTAATGCTGTTCCATATAGTTTATGATCTTTCGAACATAATCCATTGCATCAGAATGTGAAAGTTCATCCCCTGAATCCAGCGTGTTCAGCCGGTCAAAAAATAACAGAAAATTAAACGCAAGCGATAAAACTGCATATTTATAATGATATTTTTTCTGCTGCGTTTCTTCTATTATCATCTGCAGCAGTTCCACAGCCAGAGCGTTTTTGCTGCTATCCAGCACCAGAACTTCTCTGGAAAGATTTTTCTGCATTTTTGTATACTTTTCAGGCGCATCCTCAAAAACTTTTTTGAGGATCCTGTCTGTATCTATAAAAAGATATTCCCATTTCTGCTTTCGATTATGTTCTTCTGGCACAGGACAGGTACGATGCGGAATGTTTTTGGGAATGAACGTCAGTGTCCCTGCATGGTAAGGCGTTTCTTTTTCTGCAAACTGTATGATCCCATTTCCATAATGACAGTAACCGACTTCCAGATAATTATGAAAATGCATATTATCCATTCCATAAACAGTTTCCCATTTTTCACCGGTCAAAGCAAGCAGCGGAAGATCCTGTGAAAGTTCATAGTAACGATATTCAGCTTTAGACATTTGCAATCTCCCTATGTTTTTATAAGGTCATTATAACAGTTGAAGAATATAAAGAAAAGAGCATAGTAGAACTTGTAAGTACACTTGGAATATTTTATGTCTTCCCAGCCAATCTCCGTTTCCGCAGGATAACCCCTTCTTCTGTAAGGGTGATTTTTTTCTTTCCACGGATCAATAGCTGCTTTCCCAGCTTCTTTTCAAGTTCCATAAGCTGCTTTGACAGGGACGGTTGTGCATTTCTGGCCTTCGAACCACAGACCAACAAGGCCGATTTCATCAGCCGCCAGCAAAATATCTCCCAGTGGAGATACATAGGTACAGGTATAGATCATAATTTTGTCATTCCTTTCATGCATAATTGCCTCCGTCGCACGGGGTACAGTAGAAAACTTCGATAAATTGAATTTGTTACATTTATTATAACTGGAATTTGGTTGGTGACATACTTCCACCACTTCAAAATCTATAAGATTTAAGTGGTGGGAGCATATCACTTAAGGAAATGTGTATACTGTCCATGCTTCTTTGTATTTTCACCATATTGAATTGCAAATTTAGGGCAGTGATGTAAGCAAGCTAAGCACATTACGCACTGCTCTTTGGTCCATTCAGGTTTGCGGTCTTTGAGCTTAATGGCGGAAACCGGGCAGTTTTTGGCGCACAAACCACACCCAACGCAGGTGTCTTCAACTGAAAAGTGCTTTGTTTTACGCATCGAATCATATTCGATATGATAGCCTATCTTTGCAATCGGATAAGGCAGCTTATTTTTCATAAAATCACCGACGACCAAATTTTTTATCTGTTCAATGATATGATCGATTTCAAGCTCTGCATAATTATTTATACGCTGAACTTTTTCTTTATTGCTCAAATCAAAAATCGGAGTCCAGGTATCCGGCATTTTCACGCTGAATTTTGCGGACAATGGCAGGCCTTTAGGAGCAAGAATATTATCTGCAAATCTCCCAGCTTGTCCCGGGGTTGTTCCATAAGTTGCAATAAAAAATATATAGTCCGGCTTATGGCTTAAATCTAGTCTTTGTAAAAATTCAATTACGATAACAGGCAATCCCCAAGAGTATGTAGGGCTTACTATACCAAGTGTTTTGCATTTCTCATCAAATGAGAAAATTTGTTTTTTATAGCAATCTGTAATAGAAACGGCAATGTCACCGGTTTCGGCTGCAATCCTTCTGGCAACATATTCGCTGTTTCCGGTTGCTGAAAAATATAAAATCATAATCCATCTCCTTATCCAAGGCCTGCAAATTTAACAAGAAATGTATGTGTAATAAGTTTTGCAAGCAATTGGCAGCATTTATAAAATGCTCCGGTAGTGTAAACGGCTCTGCCTTTCCTTGCTGCTTTTAATGATCTCAAAGCAGCAGTCTTTGGGTCGATTGATTGCTCAAGATTAAAAAGGGCGATTTATCAGAAAACCAGCCGCATCTGGTGCCACACAACATTTCCATGGGTGGATTTGTCAGATATACCTTCGTCGGAAAAGCCAAATTTTGCATAATACGGGATAAGCTTTTCTTTGCAGGTCAGGACAAGTCCTTTACGGCCCTGCTGCTTTGCATCGCCGATCGCGCGGCGGATCAGTTTGCCGGCGTATCCATGTCTGCGATAATCCGGTAATGTATTAACACCAAAAATCATCTGCCACGCACCATCTTCGTTGTGCATGGCAGCCTTCTCATACATTTCATCCGTCAGGTCCGGCTCATCTGTTACAAAACCGTCTACAAATGCGATCAGCTTTCTATCTTCATACATTAGCCAGAAGTAATTTCCGTAATATTTCACTCTTTCGATGAATTCCTCTTCTGTTGCTGCTTCCGCAGGCGGGAAACATTCTGCCTCAACTGCGGCAATCGCTGTAATATCTTCTGTTGTTGCGTATTTTATTTCCATACTATATTCCTCTCTTGTCTCTTTGAATTCCATCTCAGTTCATCCAGTATAACACGAAAATAACGATATTGCATGTGTGATCTGATCCATGCAATATCGTTAACAATTTTGGGTACCTTTCTTCAGTTTTTTGGCAGTTGGTGGTTTCCTGATATCAGTTTTTACGAAAATAAATCCAGCGTCATCTGTCCGTCAATCCAGCTTATTTGTTTTGCCTCGTGTATGATATCTCCCGGCATGCTTCCGCCAAGCAGAAATGGTGATTTCGGGTCATGTCTTTTCATGTTCTCCCGGACCAGAGCACTATTTACATTCGCATAACAATATCTGCACAAATGCCCGCAGGTATCATATGCTCCAATGTCTACTCCCAGAAGACAGGCACATGTCCCGTTTCTCTGGTTCATCTTCTGCTTTGGCACATCCAGATGTGTATGCAGTGCTTTTTCGTATGTATCTACAGTCATACATCCTGAACAGTCTGCTCCGTAGGCCGCAAGTTCATTTCCTTCTGCACATGGCCGGATTACCATATTGTATTTCTCTGCAATTCTGATAAATTCTTTTCCGATCCTGATTCTGTCGCTGATTGTAACGGCTTTTGCTTCCGGAAAATTCCGTGCTACTTTTTGGTAAATGTCAATGAAACTAATTACGCAAGTGTGGGTATAGCCGGACAAATTCGCTGCCATTTTTTCGAATTCCTGTATATGCCATTCTACGGTATGTGTCTGGTCGATGAGTATTGGATCATAGCGCCATCCGATGCTGTCAATGCCTACAATATTGGACAACTTCTTAAAATCTTCCATTACTGTTTTCTTATCTGGCACATTGGGTTCAATCTCAGTTCCATATGGTGTGATTGTCACAAACCAGTATTGTCCATATGATTGCAATTTGTCCATATGCTTAAGCATTGGTGCCGGATTTTTCGTACAGAATACAAGAAGGTCTACGACCTCCAGCGACAGGCTATATTTCGTTACCTGCAACGGATTATATGGATTGCGGACCAGTACATAGCCTTCCTTTATTCTGTTCATAAACCATTCGGAATAAAACGCCGGGATATCTGTCCGCATGCCTGTTTGTATGATCATGGTATTTGCTGCCTTTCTGCTGTTTCTGCAAATTAAAAATTTTTTATTGTTGTCTGCGTAAAAACACCACGCTCAATACCAGCACAAGGCATTCCACGACCGGCATTACCAGCCACAGGCTGTTTCCGCCAAAGATCAGCGGGAATGTGAGAATGGCAGTGCTGCTCAGGATCACATTTCTGAGTAATGAAATGAAAAGGGAGCTTTTTACGCTTAAGATCGACTGTAAATAGTATGAGGTCAGGAGGTTGATCCCCATTGGGATAAATGCGATAAAATACACTCGCAGCCCTGCCCGGGCGATCTGTGACATTTCTTTGTTATAGATGAGCCGGCAGCATCCCAGTGTTCTGTGGATGAGGTTTTTCTGTTCTCTGTTCGGGTAGATCCTAAATTTGATCCCTTTTTGCATTATCCCATCTTATCCTTTTGTCTCTGCGATGTTTTCTGGTTCTCAATATACTGTTTTACTGTTTCCAGCGGAGCACCGTCCACGGTAGATACAAAATAGCTGTTTGTCCACAGAGTCGGCATTTTGGTTTTAAGATACGGAAATTCCTGTCTTAAGATCCTGGACGTATAGCTTTTGAAAGATTTTACAGCTTTGTGGATACCCAGCTGAGGATCTACTTCCAGCAGCATATGAACATGATCTGGCATGATTTTCATTTCCAGAATGTCTACAGAAAGATCTGCAGCATACTCTGTGAGCAGCTCTTTCAGCCGGACATCTACACCATTAGTTAATACTTTTCGTCTATATTTTGGGCACCATACCACATGATATTTACAGGAATAGACGATATTGTTATTGGATTTATATGTTGTGTTCATATTTGTATTATATTATATTTTTGCAATTAATACAATCATTATTTTCTCCATCTTCAATTACTTGCGTAAATTCGATGGACGCGTCTTATATCCCCCTAGCTAAAGCACTTAACTTGACCCATATTTATACAAGATAATTTCGATAAGCAAGCAATGAATAT
>ERZ791903.1318-NODE-1318-length-24805-cov-6.175636_pt1 | contig 24805 bp, 24 predicted proteins | sample MGYA00510148_ERZ791903 | MGnify/ENA primary metagenome ERZ791903 (study PRJEB30046, sample SAMN00792080) | human gut metagenome | study: EMG produced TPA metagenomics assembly of the A metagenome-wide association study of gut microbiota in type 2...
AAAATATATATTTAGATAGATTTTTTTTATTTAGGGCTTTTAAATTTCCTTTTTTATGTATATAATGGTGATTAGCCATGGGTACACATGGCTTCTAATGACTTTTGATTTTATGTTTTATCTGAATATATCGGACAGACAGAGGTCCGCATTGTTTTATAAGAAAGGGGAATTATCATGCTATCAACAGATATTGGTATAGATTTAGGTACTGCAAGTATTCTTGTGTACATCAGAGGCAAAGGTGTTGTTCTTAAAGAGCCTTCAGTTGTTGCATTTGACAGGGATACTAATAAGATTAAGGCTATCGGTGAGGAAGCAAGACTGATGCTTGGTAGAACACCAGGTAACATCGTTGCTGTAAGACCTCTTCGTCAGGGTGTTATCTCTGATTACACTGTAACTGAGAAGATGCTTAAGTACTTTATCCAGAAGGCTATCGGCAAGAGAATGCTTAAGAAGCCTAGAATCAGTGTATGCGTACCTTCAGGTGTTACTGAGGTTGAGAAGAAGGCGGTTGAGGATGCTACTCTTCAGGCAGGCGCAAGAGAGGTTGCTATTATTGAAGAGCCTATCGCAGCAGCTATCGGTGCAGGTATTGATATTTCAAGACCATGCGGTAATATGATTGTTGATATCGGTGGTGGTACAACTGATATCGCTGTTATCTCTTTAGGAGGAACTGTTGTAAGTACTTCTATTAAGATTGCCGGAGATGATTTTGATGAAGCTATCGTAAGATACATGAGAAAGAAGCATAATCTTCTTATTGGTGAAAGAACCGCAGAAGATATTAAGATTAAGGTTGGTTCTGCTTATCCTAAGGCAGAAGTCACAACTATGAATGTACGAGGAAGAAACCTTGTAACAGGTCTTCCTAAGACTGTAGAGGTAAGCTCAGAGGAGACAGAGGAAGCTTTAAGAGAGGCAACTTCACAGATTGTTGAAGCTGTTCACAGCGTTCTTGAGAAGACTCCACCAGAACTTGCATCTGATATTGCAGACAGAGGAATTGTCCTTACAGGAGGCGGAAGTCTTCTTTCAGGACTTGAGGATTTAATTGAAGCCAAGACAGGAATTAATACTATGACAGCCGAAGATCCAATGACATGTGTTGCTATTGGTACAGGTAAGTTTATTGAGTTCCTTGCAGGCTACAGAGACGAAGTTAAGTAACCTGGAACATTTTTAATAAGATTATTACAAATGTTTCTTAACATTCTGGCAGAATGGATAATCTCTATGCCGGAAGAATATATTATCAAGAAAGAGGCGGGCTATGGTAAAAGGGCTTTATACAGCGTACTCTGGCTTGACAGTTCAGCAGAAGAGACTGGATGTAGTGTCTAATAATCTGGCTAATGCAACTACCACAGGTTATAAGAAAGAAGGCCTTACGACACAGTCGTTTAAAGATGTTTATGGCATCAAAGTTAAAGATGAAACTGTGGGCTATATTAATCAGAATATTGGAACTCTGAATCTTGGAGCGAAGGTAGGAGAATCCTTCAGAAGCTGGGATCAGGGTTCTTTCCAGAACACAGGCAATACATTTGACTTTGCGCTGAGTGGAAGTGGATTGTTTTCGATTTCTTTCACTAACAAAGCTGGAGAAACTTCAACGCTTTATACCAGGGACGGATCTTTCCAGATGAACCGTGAAGGTTATCTGGTAACCAAGGATGGTGATTTTGTATTGGGCGAGAATGGACCGATACAGTTACCTACAGACTTTGAAAAGCTGACTGTAGAAGAGAGTGGCGAAATATATGCTGACGGACAGTATGTAGACAGATTTGCTCTTGTAGATTTTGAGAATTATGACTATGTTGAGGCATACGGCGAGAATCTTTACAGGGCTGTAGATGGCGCAACACAGACAGATGCTGCAGCAACAGTTAATCAGGGATATTTGGAGGCTTCCAATATTAATGTGGTAACAGAGATGGTAGATATGATATCTATTGCAAGAGATTTTGAAAGTAATCAGAAGATTATGAATACTATCGATGAGATGTTAGGAAAGATGGTATCTATATCTGAGATTTAGTAACAACTGTTAGGCATATACATATGGAGGACTGACGACATGATGAGATCATTGTGGACTGCTGCATCAGGAATGATGAGCCAGCAGACAAGCGTAGATACTATTGCCAACAATCTGGCAAATGTTAATACAGTAGGATATAAGCAGGAGCAGACTCAGTTTAAGTCTCTGCTTTACCAGAATCTTCAGGCGAAGACTACTTCTGCCAACGGAGAGAATAAACCTGTTGGAGCACAGGTTGGACTTGGTTCAAGAGTTTCAGCAGTAACATCAATATATACACAGGGTGCATTAAATGCAACTGACAGTACAACAGATTTTGCAATTAATGGAGATGGTTTTTTCGCAGTAAGAAATACTAATACTGACGAGACTGTGTATACAAGAAATGGACATTTTACATGGGCAACAGCTACAGAAGGTGTAATGCTTAGTACTTCTGAAGGATATCCTGTACTCAGCGCAGATGGCGCAGAGATAGTTCTTGGACAGGATGCTAATGGTGAGGATTATAAGACTAATCTTATTACTATTGATACAGACGGCAACCTTTTATATCCTGACGAGTCTAACAATCCGGCACCAATCGGTATTAAGATTGGTTTATATCAGTTTTCTAATCCTGCAGGACTTGATAAGATTGGTGGAAGCTACCTTTCAGAGACTGAGGCGTCAGGAACTGCACTTAACGAAGAGTATGATGCAGTTGGGAAGAAGAGTTCATTAAGACAATCATATCTTGAGTCATCTAATGTTCAGGTTGCAACTGAGATGGTTAATCTTATTACAGCACAGAGAGCGTATGAATTATGTTCTAAGGCTATAACAACATCTGATACAATGATGGAGCAGGCTAATAACCTTAAGAGATAAGCGGGGTGTAGTATATGAGTGATTCTATTACGGGACTTAGCAGTAAGAATTATTCAGATGTGTATGATTCTAAAGCGGGTTCTTTAACTAATAAACTTACAGATACTGATTATTCTAAGGCATCAGACGATGAACTTATGTCTGTATGCAAGGATTTTGAAAGTTATTTTGTTGAACAGGTTCTTAAGTCAATGGAGAAGATGGCTAAGATTGATTCAGAAGACGAGGATAGCAATCTGTTTACCTCTATGGCTGGAATTGGCGGAACAGAGGATACTTCACTTAATACATTAGGAAGTTACTTTGGAGATGAGATGGTATCATCGTATGCTAAGCTTATGACTGATTCTAATAAGGGCAAAGGACTTGGAATAGCACAGACGCTTTATGAACAGATGAAGAGAAATTATTCTACAGAGTCTATTCCTAAGGCAGATGAGCAGGAATAATATTTAACATAAAGGAGATAACAGATTGGATTACGAGTCTGTGAAATATGTAGAGGGCTTTGTGGAGAATATTATCTTCAGGAATGAAGACAATGGATATACGGTTTTTAATATTGTATATGATGATGAAGAAATCACCTGTGTTGGAGTGTTAAGCTATATCAACACAGGTGAATTTATTACTGCACAAGGCGAATTTGTTAAGCATGCAGTTTACTACATGCAGTTTAAAGTCACATCTTATGAGTTCAGGGCGCCGGATGATGCTGCATCCGTAAGGCGTTATCTAAGCTCCGGGGCAATCAAGGGTATCGGCGAGAAGATGGCTGAACGAATAGTTAAGACATTTGGCGATGATACATTCAGGATTATGGAAGAAGAACCGGAGCGTCTGGCTGAGATTAAAGGAATAAGCATGTCTAAAGCTATGGATATAGCGAACCAGCTTATTGACAAGAAAGACATCAGAAAAGCAATGATGTTTCTCCAGCGTTATGGAATCCAGATGAATCTTGCCAACAAAATATTTAAGCGTTATGGAAACGATATATATAACATTCTTGAACAGAATCCGTACAGGCTTGCTGATGACATAGAGGGTGTCGGTTTTAGGACGGCTGATGAGATTGCTTCGCGTGCCGGAATTAAGATTGATTCTGAATTCAGGATTAAGAGCGGAATATTTTATGTGCTTAACCAGGCGACAATGCAGGGACACACATATCTTCCGTATGATAAGCTTGTGCGTCAGGTCAACGAACTGCTTTTAATTGATGTCCAGGACTATGACAAATACCTTATGGACCTGACAATGGATAAGAAGATAGTTGTCAAGGTTAAGGACAATGTAAAATGTGTCTATGCCCGCATGTATTACAACATGGAAGCAAATGTTGCAGCGATGCTTAATAATCTCGATGTACAGATTGAGGAAGACCAGAAATTCATTGATGACAGGATTGCAATGATTGAGGATAAAGAAGGCATAAATCTTGATGATATCCAGAAAGAGGCTGTTGCGAAAGCTGTCAGAAACGGGCTTGTTATTGTTACTGGCGGTCCGGGAACCGGTAAGACTACAACTATTAATACAATAATCAAATATTTTGAGCTGGAAGGTCTGGAAATCAGGCTGGCAGCGCCTACGGGACGTGCAGCCAAGAGAATGACTGAGGCGTGCGGTTATGAAGCACAGACAATCCACAGAATGTTAGAGATAAGCGGCGGCGTGCCGGATGGTGACAGAAAGTCGGCAGCAGGTCTGTCTATGTTCTTTGAGAGAAATGAAGATAATCCGCTTGAGGCTGATGTTATTATTGTTGATGAGATGTCGATGGTGGACATAAGCATTATGAATTCACTTCTTAAAGCTGTTTCGATTGGAACGAAACTGATTCTTGTAGGTGATGTGGACCAGCTTCCAAGTGTAGGTCCGGGAAATGTACTTAAAGACATCATAGAATCCGGATGTTTTCCGGTTGTTAAGCTGGAGAGGATATTCAGACAGGCGGCACAGAGTGAGATTATTATTAATGCCCATAAGATAAACAGGGGTGAGGAGGTAGTACTTAACAAGTACAGCAAGGATTTTCTCTTTGTTCACAGAAACGGTGCAGACAATATAATAAATGCGATGAAAACGCTTATTAAGGACAAACTTCCGGATTATGTAGGTGCCGATGTGTATGACCTTCAGATTCTTACTCCATCGCGAAAATCCAATGTCGGGGTGGAACGTCTTAATAAGATTATGCAGGATTTTCTTAATCCGGCTGATGCTATCAAGCAGGAAAGACAGGTCGGTGATGTTACTTTCCGTGAAGGTGATAAGGTTATGCAGATTAAGAATGATTATCAGCTTGCATGGGAAAAACGAAGCAGATACGGTATTCCAACAGAACAGGGAACGGGCGCTTTTAACGGGGATACCGGAGTTATAGAGAGAATAAGCACATTTGATGAGAATGTAACTGTGAAATTCGAAGATGGCAGATTCGTTACTTATGAATTCTCACAGCTTGATGAGCTTGAACTTGCGTATGCGATTACGGTTCACAAATCACAGGGAAGTGAGTACCCGGCGGTTATTATTCCGATGTCGCAGGGGCCAAGAATGCTGATGAACAGGAATATTCTGTATACGGCAGTTACAAGAGCAAGAAAATGTGTGTGCCTCGTTGGGGAAGAGGAGATATTCAGGCTTATGGCTGACAATGTATCAGAGTCAAAACGATATTCTTCACTCACAGACAGGATTGAAGAAATCAGACATATTGAAGATTTCGGACAATGATAATTGATATGTTTATATGTGATAATGATGATAATAATGGGGGATTATGGATTATAAGAAGGTATTGATGGAGGCAGTTAATGCGGTACTTCCACCAGCGTGTCCTATGTGTGGAAAGCCGGCACCTTTTGTTGGAGGGATAAGGGCAGATATATGTGGAAGCTGCATGCATAATATAAATTATGTAAGCGAGCCTGCCTGTTTAAAATGTGGTAAGCCGGTGAAAGATGAAGAAACGGAATACTGCAGTGACTGCAGCAGGCAGAAGCATGTATATGACCAGGCATGTGCGTTGTATGAATATTCTAAGAATGTCAGGGAATCAATATACAGATTTAAATATTATAACAAGCAGGAATATGCAGGAATATATGCGAAGCAGATGGCGGACAGATGTGGCAGGATGATACGCATGTGGTCGCCGGATGTGATAATTCCTGTTCCGATTCATATTTCGAAATATAAGGAGCGTGGGTTTAACCAGGCTGGGCTTATTGCACAGGCACTTGGAAGAGCCATGCAGATTCCGGTAGATGAGGAATATCTCGTGAGGATTGTTAAGACTCAGCCCATGAAGGAGCTAAGTAATCGGGAAAGAATTAAAAATCTGCAAAATGCTTTTCAAGTAAGAGGAAAAGTTGTAAGATATAGAAAAGTATTAATCGTGGACGACATATATACAACAGGAGCAACATTTGATGCATGCGCAGCAGTACTTAAAGATGCAGGAGTATCGCAGGTATATGGCATAAGCCTGTGCGTGGGAGACGGATTTTAAAGTATGAGCTGCTTTAGTAACTGGACCTGTTAACGAGATTGATAAAGAGAATTAACAAGGAGAAGCTATGGAAGTTAAGAATTGTAAGAACTGTGGAAGATTATATAATTATATAGGCGGTGTGTACAGACTTTGTCCTGAATGCATGAGAAAGCTTGAAGAAAAGTTTCAGGAGGTTAAAGATTATATAGAGGATAATCCAAGGGCTGATATGAGAGAAATATCTGAGAAGTGCGATGTCAGTACAAGACAGATTGAACAGTGGATAAGAGAAGAAAGATTATCGTTCAGTGATGATTCACCTATTGGTATTGCATGCGAAGTATGCGGAGCTACCATAAGAACCGGAAGATACTGTGAGAGATGTAAGAACGATTTAGCTAACAGACTGGGAGGCATGTACGGAAGCAGATCTTCAACCGTTGATGCTGATAAGATAAGAGAGAGAAGAGAAAAGGCAAGGATGAGGTTCCTTGATAAATAATAAGCATTTTTTCAAAACGGGTATAAAGTATTTGCGGAAACTGTCCGATATCTTACACATGAAGCAAGAGAGTATCTGCTTTAATTAATGGAAAGTGAGGCGGTTAATATGCGCATAGATGCTTATAATGCTGTTAATCAGATATATCAGACCAGCCAGATTTCTAAAGCTAAGACAGCAACTAAGACATCATCGGTTAGTGACAAGTTTGAGATTTCTGACACAGCCAAGACATATCAGACAGCCAGGACAGCAGTAAGTAAGGCTTCTGATGTTCGAGAAGACAAGATTGCTGATATTAAGGCACGTATGGCAGCAGGAACTTACAACATCAGTTCAGAAGCTGTTGCAGATAAGATTCTGAACAACATTTCAACATTAACATTTTAGTGGGGTTTTATTAGATGGCAAGTTTGATAGATTCTTTGATTAATATAATGAATGATGAGAACAGACAGTATACTGAGCTTTTGGACTTGTCTAATAATAAGACTACTGCTATTGTTAAGGGAGATGTCGGACAGCTTCAGGAGATATTTGGTAAGGAGCAGAAGCTTATTGATATTCTTAACAGACTGGAGATGGAGAGACAGTCATGTGTTGCAGATATATGTAAGATTCTGCATCTGTCAGCAGCGGAGGTTAAGGTGAGTCAGATAGTAAGACTGTTAGAAAAGAAGCAGGCAGAGCATGATGCTTTAGAACAGTCGTATCTGAGTCTTAAGAAAACTGTAAACCAGCTTACGCAGGTTAATGATAATAACAGGCTGCTGCTTAAGGAATCAATGGATATGATTGATTTTGAGATTAATCTTGCGAAGAATGCAAGTATGGCTCCACAGACGGCTAACTATGGAAAGGGAGCGTATGAGGAGACAGGTGGCATGGGAAGCACAAGCTTTGATGCCAGGCAGTAATATTCTGATGGCATATCAGGATGCCACGGATATAAGACAATATGAATAATATCACGGATGATTTATTGTGAGATGGGGTTGTCCGTGTTGGATTGAAAGCCACATTTTTACTAAGGAAATGTGGCTTTTTTAGTCTCTGGGGTGTTTTGTTTTAAAAAAATGACGATATACATATAAGATTATGAATTAAGTAAGAAAGAGGTGACCTTATGGCTAATGGAATGGCAGGATTGTTTGTTGGAGCAAGCGGTTTGAAAACAGCTCAGACAGCGCTCAACACAACAGCACACAATCTGTCTAATATTAACACAACCGGATATACAAGACAGCAGGTTACTTTCTCTGATACTACATATGTCAATGTCAACAGCAAGGACAAAGTAAGTTATGCAAGCTATGGACTTGGTGTTGCAATATCTGAGGTAAGAAGAATAAGAGATCAGTATATTGACCTGGCATACAGGAATGAAAATTCAAGACTCGGATTCTATGAAAGCCAGTATAATGCTGTTCAGGAGATAGAAGATCAGTTTGGTGAGATGCAGGGTGTAACTTATGAGTCATATCTTACCAATCTGTATGATTCAATTAACGAACTTGCCAAGAATCCGACAAGTACAGTTGCAAGGTCATCACTTATCCAGAATGCGACTGCATTTATAGAGAAATCAGAAAATGTGTATAAGGGGCTCAGGGATTACCAGACAACTCTTAATACACAGGTTAGTAATATGGTTAATAAGATTAATGATCTTGCAGGTCAGATATATAAGCTTAATAAGAGTATTGCCAAGGTGGAAGCACCGGGTATTGAGAAAGCTAATGATTTAAGAGACCAGAGAGATGCGGCAATAGATGAACTCAGCAAATATATAGATATTACTTATTATGAATCAGAGAATAAGGAAACTATTATTAATGCAGCCGGAGTTCCTCTTGTAACATCAGGTGAACTTACAGCTATGAGTACAAGAGTTGTCGAGGGAACAACACTTGTTATTCCCACATGGCCATCGTATGAAAGAGATGTTTATGAAGATGGCAAGCTGGCGTCTAATGCTGATGATACAGATAAGGGACAGCTTAAGGGACTTATTATTGCAAGAGGCAATATGGTTGTAGATTATACAGTGGTTCCGGTTGCGCCTGACAGCAATGATTATGACATGAGTACTGAGGAAGGCCGTACAGCATATCAGCAGGCCTATAATGAATATGCAAAGCAGCAGGAATACTACAATACATATGTAGAGCCTTCAGCAATTCTTAGCGCTATGGCGGGATTCGATAAGCTTGTTAATGGAATTGTTGAAAGAATCAATGGAATCTTGTGTCCGGAGAAAACTGAGACAAGGACTAATCCTTATCTTAATGCAGATGGAAGTGAGATTCAGGCAGATACATACATATATAATTCAGTTGATCAGCCGGTTCTTTATGACAGATACGGAAGAGAGGTTACCGGAACTGATAACGGTGATGGTACTTACAGCTATGCATCTGGTGAGAAATTATACGAGAGTGCAGGCGGAGCAGCGGTTCCGGTTGATTCATATGAGTATCTTATGCTTGACATGGACAAGACTGGATACGGTATGGATGACAATAAGACTGTTGGTACAGAACTGTTTTCAAGAATTGGAACAGACAGATATATTAAGACTACAGGTGATAATGGAAAGACAATCTATCTTAGAAACAATCTTAACGAGACAGATTATGAATCATTATATAAGCTTGGCAATCTGAAGATTAATCCTGAAGCAGCACAGAATGTAGGAAAGATTCCACTTTCTACTGTACAGGGTAAGGAAGATTTTGACAGAGCCAAGGAACTCGTGGATATATGGGATGAGAAATTCGCTTCCCTTAACCCGGACATGTATGCGAAGTCGGATTACATGTCATTCTACAATAATTATATTGGTGAATATGCCACTATGGGTAAGGCACTTTATAATTATGTGGGTAACCAGACAACGATGGTTGATGGTTATGATAACCAGAGACTACAGTCAGAGGGTGTATCCTCTGATGAAGAGTTAGAGAAGATGATAAAGTATCAGCAGGCATATAATGCAGCATCGAGATATGTCAATGTAGTAAGCGAAATGCTGGAACATCTCGTTACTTCACTTGGACGTATATAAATGCTGATTAATACAGGAGGATAATATGGCATCAACATTTTTTGGATTAACAATTGCATATACAGGATTGCAGGCGGCGCAGACCTCTATAAATGTTACATCACATAATCTTGCTAATATCAATAACCAGTCATATACGAAAGAAACAGCATCAATTAAGGCTGGTGAGGCATTACGTTCATATGCTAAATATGGAACACTTGGTGCAGGAGTTATCGTTGATGCAATTAATCAGATGAGAGATTCTTACTATGATGAGAAGTACAGAAATAATTATACTAATTATGGACAGTACAATGTTAAGGATACATACATGTCACAGATACAGAATTATCTCAATGAGTTCACACTTAAGGGATATTCAACAGAGTATGAGAATTTCTTTGCAGCACTTAACCAGCTTGATCTTACACCGGCTGATACATCAGCAAAGAACCAGCTTATCAATAATGCAAAGAGCATGACAGATTACTTTAATACTCTGGCTACTAATTTAAGGAATGTTCAGATAGACGCTAATAACGAGATTAAAGATACTGTTAACCAGATTAATTCTCTGGCACAGAGCATTTCTTCTCTTAATAAGCAGATTAACCAGATTCAGGCTAATTATGGCAATGCCAACGACCTTAAGGATCAGAGAAATGCTTTAATTGATGATCTTTCCAAGCTGGTTAATATATCAGTAAGTGAGACAGACATTGGCAACAATCTTACAGACCTTCAGATTACAATTAATGGTAATTCGCTTGTTAATGGCTATAATTACCATACTCTTCAGACTGTTTCAAGAGATGAACCAAGAAATGTATCAGATGCGGCAGGTCTGTATGACATACAGTGGGAGACCGGACAGCCATTTAATATATACAGCACTTCATTAGGCGGAGAGTTAAAGGGGCTTATTGATATAAGAGACGGATGTAATGGTGAGATTGAAAAATATGCCACAACAACTGACGATGATGGCAATGAAACATATAAGACAGATGCAGAGGGTAATATCCTTACTGATACAGTAAGTAAGGTGGACAGCAATACTAATTATAAGGGAGTTCCTTATTATCAGGCACAGCTTAACCAGTTTATACAGACATTTGTATCATCAATCAATGAGATTCTTACAAAGGGTGTTACATCAGATGGCTCGGCAAGCGGAATTCCACTTTTTGTAATGTCAGATGGAAGCAAGGCTCTTACAGCGTCAAGTGTAACAGTTAATCAGGATCTTATTGATAACGCGGACCTTCTTGCTACCAAGTACAAGGAAAGCGATGGAGAAGCCAATACAAGCCTGATTGTAGACCTTATCAATTCTAAAGATGCTAAGATATATGACGGAGGTACGGGAACATATTTTCTCGAAAGTATTGTCAGTGATATGTCAATAGATGCAAGTAAGGCAATTAATTTTACAAAGAATTACAACAATCTTAAGACAACTATACAGAACCAGAGATTATCTGTAATGGGTGTTGATACAGATGAAGAAGCCATGGATCTTGTAAAGTTCCAGCAGGCATATAATTTAAGTTCGAAGATGATGACTGTCATGAATCAGTTATATGACAGACTTATTAATAATACAGGTGTATAAAACAGTAAAAGAATTCTTCTCCTCACCATAGGGGCGGTTTTTGATTCGCGATATAAGGAGGCACAATATGCGTATTACTAACCAGATGATGGTAAACAGCTCAATATCCAATATTCAGGGAAATAAGAGCCAGCTTAATGATTTAAGTACACAGCTCTCAACACAGAAAAAGATTAATAAGCCTTCTGATGACCCTATTATAGCCATCAGGGCATTGAGACTGCGTTCAAGTCTTGATGAGGTAACACAGTATCTTGGAAAGAATATTCCTGATGCATCATCATGGTTAAGTGTAACTCATGATGCATTAGATGAAAGCAACAAGATTATACAGGATCTGTATAATTACTGTGTGCAGGGTTCTACGGATTCATATTCAGAAGCTGAGCGTAATACTCTTGCTGAAAGTCTTAACAAGCTGGTGGAAGCTTATTATGAGCAGGGAAATGTTGATTATGCCGGAAGATATGTATTTACAGGACATGCTACAGATAAGCCTCTGACATACCAGTCAGATGAAACCGCTAAAGATGTTGATTATACAATTACACAGAACTTTACAAGGGAGAATTTATCTAATAAGACGGCATACACTAATGCATATACTAATGATGATATTATTAATCTTAATGTAAAGACAGATGCTAACGGCAATATAATCACACCTAATATAACGGATGTACACAGAATCCAGCTCGCATATGATGAGATTAACGGAAAAAAATTTTCGATGAGCATGGGAGATAATAATTCTGCCAATATCACTATTGCTGATGATGGTAGTGTTGCTATAGATGGAGGACTTACTGTTCCGGTAACTGATGCAGACGGTAATACAGCTGATACCGCTGTAAATGTTGTTACAACGACAGATCCTAATTATGTTCCGGGTGAGAATGAGATTGCAATTAACTCAACAACCGGAGAGCTTCTTCTTGGTGAGAATGTATACAAGTCAGTGTATGCTGATAATGCATTTTCAGTGACATACGAGAAGAGCAATTTTATAAAGGGTGACATTGACCCGACAATGTATTTTAACTGTGTTGATAATAATACAGGAATTGAGTACAACAAGCAGAGTGAGGATATTGAATATATCATTAATTTCTCACAGAAGATTAAGGTTAATACAGAAGCTGATGAAGCTTTCAATATATATCTTGGAAGAAATGTTGATGACCTTGTCAATGCAGTACAGAATGTCCTTGATATTAATGACCAGATATCAAAGATTGAGTCTATGCAGAAGGAAGGACAGTACAGCGATGAGGCTTCGCAGAAGAAGTTAAGTGATATTATGGAAGGCCTTACAAAGCAGAGAGATTTTGCAAAATCTAAGATGAAAGATGTTTTTGAAGCGGGAATCGGTCAGATGCAGGGCTATCAGGAGCAGGTATCTAATGCGAAGGCTGATGTCGGTAACAGACAGATAAGACTTGACCTTACCAAGACAAGACTTACAGAACAGAAGACTAATTTCACTGATCTAAAGTCTCAGAATGAAGACATTGATCTGGAAGAGATTGTTGTTACATATACATCAGCACAGCTTGTATATCAGGCAGCATTATCAGCTGCGAGCAAGGTTGTTCAGCAGACACTGCTTGATTTCCTTGGGTAGCCAGCATAAGAGAGGAATACAGTGAGGCAGGCTGAGAGTTAAGCTGTATAAACAGCATTGACAGATAAAGGATAGAATTAAGATTTGGAGGTTTGACATGAAAGTACAGACTAAATGGTTTGGAGAGATTGAAGTTAGTGATGATAAAATCATCACATTTGACAAGGGAATTATTGGATTTGAGGACTGGAAGAAGTATACTCTTGTGTATGATGCAGAGAAAGAGGAGAATATATCAATTATATGGCTTCAGGCGATTGATGAGCCAACACTTGCACTTCCTGTCATGAAGCCGGAATTCGTGTATGAGACATATGATCCTGTTGTTGAGGATGAGCTTCTTAAATCTCTCGGAGATGATATACAGGATGATAATATCAGAGTGTACTGTGCGCTTACGGTACCACAGGATATTACTAAGATGACAATTAATCTTAAAGCTCCTATCATTGTTGATTTTGATACAATGAAAGGAATACAGCTTATAGCAGATAATTCTGAATATCAGGTAAGATATCCTATATACGATATTCTAAAGAAGGAGGAGAACTAATATGCTCGCATTATCAAGAAAGAAAGACGAAGCAATCATTATTAATGATGATATTGAGATTACAATAATCGAAATCAAGGGCGATCAGGTAAAGCTTGGCATATCAGCTCCTAAGTCAGTGCCTATATATCGTAAGGAAGTGTATGCACAGATACTTGATTCTAATAAGGAAGCAGCAAGTTCGGTTGATGTGAAGTCTCTTAACCAGTTATTTAAGAAATGATTTGTTTTATTAGTGTATATTTTTGTCCAAAGGGTTAAATTTTACTTAACATTTTCCGATATATGCAGTACAACATGAATGTAACTACAGGATAAAGTTTTGTTTTCACACGGAGGTGGAATTGTATCATGGGAATGGAAGTTAATGGAGTAGCGGCAGCGTCAAGCTATCAGAGCCAGAATTCACAGGCTGCCAAGCCGGTATCACATGTAAGCAGTGTTACAACAACTACAGATAAGAGCAATGAGGTTGTTGTTGATTCAGCAAAGTCAGCAGCATCTAATGTGGCAGTTTCTGTAGGACAGGCAGCAGACAGTGAGAAGAATGGCAGCAGCGCTAAAGACAATGACAAGGCTAAGAAGCAGGCTGAATCAATGGCTGATGTTAAGGATATAAGGAAAGTCCTTAACAACAATACAATTGCTGAATTCGGCTACAACGAACCAACTAACAGAATCACGATTAAGATTAAAGATAAAGACACAGATGAAGTTATTAAAGAGATACCTTCAGAGAAAGCTCTTGAGATGCTTGCCAAGGCATGGGAGCTTGCAGGTATCATGGTTGATGAGAGGAGATAAGCTATGGCAATAAGACTATCTGGTATGGTATCGGGTATGGATACAGAATCGCTTGTTTCAGCACTCGTATCATCATATAAGTTAAAGAAAGACAATCTTGTTAAAGCACAGACCAAGCTTTCATGGAAGCAGGAAAAGTGGAAGACCATGAATACAAGTATCTATGGTTTCTATAGTGGAAAGCTTTCAAGTTCAAGATTTTCTACAAGTTATAATCTTAAGACATCTACGGTGTCTAATGATAAGTATGCTAAGGTAACAGCAAGTTCATCTGCCGTAAGCGGAACACAGAGACTTAAGATTATTCATCTTGCAGCTACAGGATATCTTACAGGTGGGAAGATTACTGCTACTGATAAAAGCAAAGTAACTGGTTCAACTAAGGTATCAGATATTATAGGAACTAAGGATGGTTCAATAAGTGTAAAGACGAGTTCTGGAATAAAGAGCATTGATATCACAGAGGATATGAATGTAAGCCAGTTTACAGCTAAATTAAAAGAAGCCGGACTTAATGCTAATTTTGATGATAATAATGGACGTTTCTTTATAAGTGCGAAGGAATCGGGCAAGGATAATGACTTCTCACTCACAGCCAATGATGCTAATGGACTTAATGCATTGAAAGCGTTAGGAATATATACTGTTAATGACACTGACAAGGCTGAGTATACAAGACTTGCAGCGTTGACAGAGGGCACTGATGCTTATAATACAGAACTTGAAGGTATGTATACTAAGATTACTGCCAAGGATACAGCGAAGAGTTATGCTGATAAGTATAATGCAGCCAAGGATAAGCTTGATGCACTGGCAGCAGATGATACTTGGGATCATTCATTGACATTAGATGAATATGTGGCAAAGCTTAAGACAGAGACACCAGATATTCTTAATGCTTATGATAAGTATAAGAAGGAAAAGGTGGATTCAGAGGGCAATACAGTTAAAGATTCTGATGGCAAAGTTGTGTACGAATATGACACAGAGGCTATGGAAAAAGATGGTGTCAAGGATGAATATGAGGCTGCGGTAAAGAAAAAAGCGTCTAATGAATCACTGATTAAAGTGTATGATGATAATTCCAAGGTTATACAGGATACTAAGGATTATGTAACAATCGGTGATGATGGTAAGGCTGTGGCAGATGAGACTAACGAGAAGGTATTACAGGAAGTAAGCGATACTAATGCTGACAGACAGGCTAAAGCTAAGGCATTGCTTGATTCTAAGATTGCAATGGCATCAAATGTTGCTGGTAGTGCGTCATCTTCAGGTGCTGTCAGAATAACAGGACAGGATTCAGAGATTGAGCTTAATGGGGCAACATTTACTAACAACTCTAATAACTACTCAATCAATGGTCTTACAATTGAGGCAATGGAAGTTACTGGTAATGATGAAGTAACTATTACAACCAACACGGATGTAGATGGCATATATGATATGATTAAGGGCTTCCTTAAGGATTATAATGACCTTGTCAAGTCTGTAGATGTTGCCTACAATGCGGCAAGTTCTAAGGGATATGAGCCTCTTACAAGTGATGAGAAAGATGCAATGTCTGATGATGAGGTTAAGAAGTGGGAAGAAAAGATTAAGGATTCACTTCTTAGAAAAGACTCAACACTTGGAAGTGTTCTTGATACTATGAAGAATGATATGGCAAAATCATTCAAGGTGGGAGATAAGTCCTATTCACTTTCTAGTTTTGGAATAGCTACACTTGGATATTTTAATTCTCCAGAGAACGAAACAGGTGTATATCATATAGATGGTGATAAGGATGATTCTAAAACATCAGCTAATACAGATAAGTTAAGAGAGATGATATCTAATGACCCAGATACGGTTATATCATTCTTTTCACAGTTGTCTACACAATTGTATACTGATCTAGGAAAGAAGATGGCAGCATCATCAACAAGCAGTGCTTATACTATATATAATGATAAGCAGATGAATACACAGTATTCAGAGTATAATACTAAGATATCTGCGGCAGAAGACAAGGTTACTACATGGGAAGATTATTATTATAGTAAGTTCTCAGCAATGGAATCAGCATTGGCAAAGATGAATGCACAGTCATCATCATTATCTGGACTTTTTGGATAATAGTACATATTAACAACCGCATAAGCATGGAAGCTTATGGGAAATGAGGAAAACATGGCATTTAATCAGAATATAGCACAGGAATATAACAGAAATAAGATTCTTACAGCAAGTCCTGCGGAACTTACGCTTATGCTTTATGAAGGGGCAATTAAATTTTGCAATATTGCATTAATATCTATAGAAAAGCAGGACTATGAAAAAGCAAATATTAATATTAAGAAAGCTGAGAACATAATAACGGAGTTTAAGGTGACACTTAATCATAAATATCCGGTTGCTAAGGATTTTGAAAATGTATATAATTATATATATTCATTATTGGTTGATGCTAATATTAAAAAAGACACTGAGATACTTAATAAGGCACTTGATGAAATCAGGGGCATGAGAGATACATGGAAAGAAGTTATGAACCGAACAAGGTCAATGAATAAGTAGGAGACAGATATGACTACTAATTATCTTCAGATTATGATAGACAGTCTTAAGAAGAAGAAGGATATTCTTGATAAGATTATAGTTCTTAATGAGACTCAGAATAAGATACTTTCTAATACAGAGTTTGATCATGATGCATTCGAGAATAATATGCATGAAAAGGGTGAATGCATTGATGAATTGGAGAAGCTTGATGAAGGCTTTCAGAGTGTATTTGACCGTATTAAGGAAGAACTCAGTGATAATAAACAGATGTATTCTGATGAAATCGAAGCTATGAAGACACTTATTAAAGTAGTTACAGAACTTGGCGCTAAGATAGAAGTTCAGGAAGCCCGCAATAAGGTTAAGGTTGAGGCAATGTTTCGCAGGGAACGTCAGGAACATAAGGAAGCTAAAAGAAGTGCTTCAATGGCGAAGTCATATTATCAGAATATGAGCCGTGTAAGTGATGAACCTCAGTTTATGGATACCAAGCAGTAAAAGTTTTTTAAAAAGTTATATTACGGACTAAAGTTTTGGTACTAAGGTCCGATATATAAAGTACAAGGGAACAGAAAGTTTCCTGTAAACCATAACCAGATGCAGCAGGGACGCTGCATCACAATATAATTTCAAGGAGGAAAATATTATGGTAGTACAACACAATTTATCAGCAATGAACACAAACAGACAGATGGGTATGGTGTCTAGTGCACTCCAGAAGTCAACAGAGAAGTTATCATCAGGTTATAAGATTAACCGTGCTGGTGATGATGCAGCTGGTCTTTCAATCTCAGAGAAGATGAGAAGCCAGATCAGAGGTCTTAACAAGGCATCTGATAATGCACAGGATGGTATCTCACTTATTCAGGTAGCTGAAGGTGCTCTTAATGAGACACATTCAATTCTTCAGAGAATGAATGAATTAGCAACACAGGCTGCTAATGATACTAACACAACAACTGACAGAACTGCTATTGATGCTGAGATGAAACAGCTCACATCTGAGATTGACAGAATCAAAACAACAACACAGTTCAATACTCAGAATCTGTTAGATGGAAGCTTTACTAAGAAGAACCTTCAGATTGGATCACTTTCAGGACAGACAATCCAGATTAGTATTAGTGATATGTCAGCCTCTTCATTAGGCTTAATTGCTTCAGATATTAAGGTAGATACCAATGCAAACGCTGGTAAATCTATGTCACTTATTCAGAAGGCTATTGATTCTGTATCAACTCAGAGATCTACACTTGGTGCTCTTCAGAACAGACTTGAGCACACAATCAACAATCTGGATACAACAAGCGAGAATACTTCAGCAGCAGAGTCTCGTATTCGTGATACAGATATGGCTGATGAGATGGTACAGTACAGCAAGAATAATATTCTTGCACAGGCTGGACAGTCAATGCTTGCACAGGCTAATCAGCAGACACAGGGAGTTCTTTCACTTCTCGGATAATTATTACTACTATAAGCAAAGAGGCTGGTGTGTAACACCAGCCTTTTTGCTTATAATTTATATATAAGTTGATGATTGCAGGCATATATTAAATTATTATATATTACTAATAGAATGAGAGAGAATTATGCAATTTGATAGAAGTTTTTTTGAGGATGAAATAAGAAGTGGATTTTATGTTACTGCTGAGATGAAACAGGCATGGGCGTCACAGCTTGAAGTATGGGAGGATTTTGACAAGGCTTGCAGACAAAATGGGATAACTTATTTTGCTGATTGGGGAACTCTTTTGGGTGCAGTCAGGCATGGTGGTTTCATACCTTGGGATGATGATATGGATGTATGCATGAAAAGAGAAGATTATAATAGATTTAATCGGATAGCAAATGATATAATGCCTTGTGGATATGATATATATAGTATATATAGTGATGAAAATAACGATAATATGCTTACAAGAATAATCAATGGAAGAAATATAAGTTTTAGTAAAGAGCATCTTGAAAAATATCACGGATGTCCATATATAGCAGGATTGGATATATTTCCATTAGATTATATAGCTCCGCAACAGGAGGATGCTGCATTTCAGGAGAAAATTATTCGTATAGTTATAAGCGTGAGCATATTTATAAAAAATCATAAAGATGAGTTGAAAAATGAAGGGAATCTGGAAGTGAGGAAGGAATTAGAATCATATGTTAAACAGGTAGAACAACTGTGTGCTGTTACATTTGATAGAAATAAAGATATTCACCAACAGATAAGAATGCTTATAGATAGACTATGTAGTTTATATGAGGGAAATGAAGCGGAAGAGATAGCACCTTTACTTCTGTGGATGGAGAAGAAAGAGTTCAAATTTCCAAAAGAAGTGTACAATGAATCAGTAATGCTTAAATTCGAAAATATATATGTGCCGGCTCCCTGTGAGTATGATGATGTTCTAAAAAAAGAATATGGTGATTATCATAAAGTTGTGCTTGAGTCAGATGATGCACATGAATATCCATATTATTATAAGTATAAAAAATTTCTTGAAGATAATGGAATAGAGATATGTACATTCAAAATGAATATGACAGAATATGACAAGTTCATGAATAATATATATGAAGAACGAAAGAAACGCAGATTAACAAAAAAGGATAATAAAAAAAAGATACTTTTTATGCCATTTAAAGCTCAAAATTGGAAAAATATGGAGCCATTATGGCGTAAATATATAGAAGATGCTAATAATGATGTGATTGTTATGCCAATATCATATTACTACAAGAATATAGATGGAACAGTTGAACAGCATATTGAAAATGAAAAGTATCCTGAATATATTCATGTAATATCCGAGGATGATTATGATATTACTACTTGTTATCAGGATGAAATAGTTATTCAGAATCCGTATGATGAGTTTAATGTTGCGACAACAGTGCATCCTCAGTATTATGCAAAAACTCTAATTCAAAATACGGAAAAACTTACATATGTTCCGTGGTTTGTAACAGATGAAATACAACAGGATGATATGCGTTCAGATAAGAGCATGGATGCATATGTTAATGTGCCTGGGGTTGTATATGCAGATGAGGTGATAGTTCAATCTGATAATATCAGAAATCTTTATATAAGAAAATTAGCAGGTATATATGGAGATGAAACTACATCAATATGGCAAAATAAGATAATAGCAGAGATATAGGATGGAGAAAAAATGCATATCAATGATGAACAGATATCGATGAGTCAGGATGAAATTATATCATGTGTGACAGAGTTATTAGATGGAATTGATAATAATGAATTATCAGATTTATATGAATTTAAAAAATATAAATATAAACATCTTGTTGCACTTTTTTTGTCAAAGAATATTATAAGTGGAGGAAATGAACTTTATAGATGTGTATATAGAATGGTAAATGATTTGGCATGTAAAACAGTGAATGCCATATATAAAAAAAATGAAAAGATAAAGGTATGTTTTCTGGCAATATCTGCTGCAGAATGGCCGGCAGAGAGATTGTATAAATATTTAGATAATGATGAAAGGTTTGAGGTGAAGGTTATACCAGTTCCGTTAATTGGAAGAGATTCAGAAGATAGGAAAAGAATGTATAATCAGACATATTTGTTTTTTAGCAATGAAGGATATCAGGTTGAGAAAATATATGATACAGATACAGAAGAAGTCAGAACATGGGATGACATAAATTGGATGCCTGATATTGTTGTACATGTTAGTCCGTGGTATTTAGATATTGTAAAATGTTACCAGATAACAGAATTGCCGTTATCTGTGATAAATATATATATATCTTATGGATTAAGCGTTGCAGGTTTAAATAATAACAAATATGAAATACAGTGTCAGTGTGATAAGGAATTTATGAATCTTATGTGGAGAGTTTATACTGAGACACCTAAAAATTATAATAATTTTGTGCAATTTCAGACTTTGAATGCTTGTAATGTAAGATATAGTGGATATTGTAAAATGGATTATTTTTATGAGGAGCATAAATGTGATGAAAATTATATCAGAAATATGTGGAAGGTGCCTATCGGAAGAGATGAAAAGGATTTTAAGAAAGTAATAATAGCACCTCATTACACGGTAGGAAATACATCGTTATTAAAATTGTCTACGTTTGCAGATAATATGTTTTTTTGGAGATTTATTGCAAAAAAATATAGTGATAAAGTTTTATTTGTCTTCAAACCACATCCAAATCTTAGAAATAATCTGATAATAAATGGATATATGGAATCTGTAGATGAATACGACAGATATCTAGATGATTTAATGAGGTTAAATAATTTTTCGGTAATGGAAGAAGCAGATTATCTTACCTTATTTGACACATCAGATGCTATGATTACTGATTCAGCGTCTTTTATAGGAGAGTACATATATACAGGAAAACCATTACTTCATCTTACCAGGCCAGAACAGCAATATAATGCACTTGGATTGGAATTGCAGAAAGCACATTATCATGTGTCAGGAAAAGATTATATTGGAATTGATGAATTTATATATGATGTTGTTATATCGGAAAATGATACAATGAAGGAGATAAGGAAACAGGTATATTTAGAAGAGCTTGATTATGTTGAAAAAAATGGGAAGAAAGCAGCACAATATATCTATGATGATATTATAGATAATCTGTTTAAAAATGCCTGAGATTATGCATATAGCTTATTTGTATAAAAGAAAATATTGTTGTAAAGAGGGTAATGTTTAAATAAATGATTATAATTGATATATTATCTCCTGTTGGAGGAAAGAAGGGCGGAATTGAAAATGTAATAAAACAGTGGACGGAAAATCTTCCATTGATGGGATTTGAGGTTAGAGTAATACATATGTCACCAGGAATTAAATATTTGAATGGTTATGATAAAGCATATGCATTTAACGATGATGGAAATAATGATATAGATCAAAAACTGAAGCTTTTTGTTCGAAATTATGCGGGTTTTATTCTAAAATACGGAATGCCTGATATATGTATTGCAATTAACTGGCCGGTAATGAGTGTGGTAGCGGATACTGTTAGAAAAGTACTTAAAGCAAATTTTAAAGTTATATCATGGGTACACAATTCTATAATAGAATATAAACAAGCAGGTTTAGGTGGAGTTGATGAGATGTTGTGTGCTGATGCGCATTTGTGTATCAGCAGAAATAATGAAAAAAATTTACTTAACAGGACAAAGAAAGAAAGCGTGTATTATGTTGGAAATCCAGTTAAAATTCAGAAATTTATAGAGAGAACCAATGGGGAAAAACAACTGTGTTACGTAGGAAGACTGCAGGAAGTTAAGAGGGTAGATATTATTTTAGAAGCATTATATAGAGCACATAATAAATGGAATCTGAGAGTTGTTGGTGATGGAGAATCATTGCAGGAACTGATTAAAATAACCGAATATTTAGAATTGCAGGAACAAGTTGAGTATATAGGATGGAAAGAGAATCCATGGGAGTATTGTAAAGATGCATGTGCATTAGTTGCAGCATCAGAGTATGAAGGGTATATGCTTACGGGAGCAGAAGCAATGTCTATGGGATTAACAGTAATATCTACACCAGTGGAGGGATTAATAGATTATCTTATACCAGGCAGGAATGGGTATTTGTTTGAAAAGAATAATGCTAAGGAATTAGCAGCAATTCTTGATTATTTATATGAAGGAAAACTACCCTTGTGTGACAGAAGAGTATGTAAGGAATCTGTTGATAAATTAAGAGATACATACTATTTTGAAAAAATAAAAGGAATTATGGAAGAGGTAATGGATATATGAACAGAGTGTTGACATTTGGAGTGTATGATTATTTTCATCTTGGACACTTGAGATTGTTCAAACAATGCAAAGAATATGGAGATTATCTGATTGTTGCTGTACAGGATGGGGACTATATAAAAAAATATAAACCAGATGTTAATATATTATATTCAACAGAGGAAAGAGTCGAAATAATAGAGGCATTAAAAGTGGTAGATAGAGTGGTTGTATATCAAACTGTATGTACAGATTTTCTTGAAACAATAGATTTCGAAGTGTTAGCTCTAGGAGAAGATCATGTAGGAGAGAGATTTGACAAGATTGTAGAATGGTGTGATACCAATGGAAAGAAGGTTGTCAGATTAAAACGAACGAAAGGTATAAGTTCAACAATTGTAAAGGACAGAGTAAAAGCGTTAAAATAAGGGAAAACAGCCATGACAGAAGAATAAAAGTAGATGGTACATACAATAAAACAAATTGGGAAAAATTTTTGATCTGCGATTGTATATTTGATTGCATTAATTAAATTATAAATAAAAGGTGAATTGAATAAAATGAGAGTTAAAGAAAAACACGTAAATATTGATTATCAGAAGACTAAAGATTTTTTTAAATACAGAGCAGAAAAGTTTCAAGAAAATAACCCATATTCCGTAACAATGTATCAGGATAATAATAAGGAGTTGGTAAGAGAACGAAATGAATATGAAACTGAAAAATTACTTTCACTACTTAGTATAGATAAAGAGTCTGAAATTTTAGATGTGGCATGTGGTATTGGAAGATGGGCTGATGCGATTAAAACAGAAGTGAAAAAATACTGTGGCATTGATTTTAGCAAAGAATTAATTGGAATCGCAATGGAGAGAAATAAAAGAGATAATTATTATTATTATGTAGGCTCGACAAGTCAATTGGAGAAAATAATAAAACAAAAAAGAAAAGGAAAATTTAACATAGTTTTAATTGTCGGAATTATGATGTACTTGAACGATAATGATGTGATTGAAATGCTACAGCAAATTGAGAGGTGCTGTGAAAAGAAAGCAGTTATATGCATCAGAGAACCTATTGGGATTGAAGAACGCCTTACATTGAAAGATTATTATTCAGATGAATTGAAGAGTGATTATAATGCAATATATAGAACAAGAGATGAAATAAAAGAAATTTTAAAAGATACATTATTGAATAAAAATTTTGCTATAGAAACAGAGAGATTCCTGTTTGAAGCTGATGAGTTAAATAATAGGAAGGAAACAAAACAATATTATTATATTTTAAAAAGAAAATGATAAATAGGGGTTAAGTATTTGGAAATGAGGTCGATAAATAATACATAAGTGATAAACAGATAACAATAAAAAATCATGTTTATTATCCGATATAAAATGGAGTTATATATATCAAGGAGGAATTAATTATGGTAGTACAGCATAACCTTTCAGCAATGAACACAAACAGACAGATGGGAATGGTTACAAGTTCTCTTCAGAAATCAACAGAGAAGTTATCATCAGGATATAAGATTAACAGAGCAGCAGATGATGCAGCAGGTCTTTCAATCTCAGAGAAGATGAGAAGTCAGATCAGAGGTCTTAATAAGGCGTCCGATAACGCACAGGATGGTATCTCTCTTATTCAGGTAGCTGAAGGTGCACTTAATGAGACACATTCAATTCTTCAGAGAATGAATGAGTTAGCAACACAGGCTGCTAATGATACTAATACAACAACAGACAGAACTGCTATTGATGCTGAGATGAAACAGCTTACATCTGAGATTGACAGAATCAAAACAACAACACAGTTTAATACTCAGAATCTGTTAGATGGAAACTTCACTAAGAAGAATCTTCAGATTGGTTCACTTTCAGGACAGACAATCCAGATTAGTATTAGTGATATGTCAGCCTCTTCAT
>ERZ791903.1324-NODE-1324-length-24729-cov-5.632812_pt1 | contig 24729 bp, 28 predicted proteins | sample MGYA00510148_ERZ791903 | MGnify/ENA primary metagenome ERZ791903 (study PRJEB30046, sample SAMN00792080) | human gut metagenome | study: EMG produced TPA metagenomics assembly of the A metagenome-wide association study of gut microbiota in type 2...
GGAAAATCTTACCATACTTATCTTTCTGTATATCATAATAAATACCAGGTGAACGTACCAACTGGCTGACAATAACTCGTTCAGCACCATTAATTACAAATGTACCTGTCTTAGTCATTAATGGCAGGTCTCCCATGAAAATCTCATGCTCACTGATGCTTTCTGTCTCTTTGTTATGAAGTCTTACTGTAACCTTAAGAGGAGCTGCATATGTAGCATCTCTTTCTTTACACTCTTCAATTGAATACTTAACTTCGTCTTCACATAACGCAAAATCTACGAATTCCAGACTTAATCTTCCATTATAGTCTGCAATTGGAGATATGTCATCAAAGACCTCTTTCAAGCCTTCATTCAAAAACCACTGGTAAGAATCCTTCTGCACCTCAATAAGGTTAGGCATCTCAAGAACTTCTTTCTGTCTTGAGAAACTCATACGCATTGCCTTGCCCGACGTTATTGGGCGTAATCTGTTTTTCTCCATTGACGTTTCACCCCTTAGTTTTCTTCACATTAATATATTACATTATCAGTAAATGTGCAAAGAATAAGCACAATTTACCACAATAGTGCATTGTCCATAGTACATCAAAGATATATATATGTCAAGGGATTTTTAAAAATTTCCATGAATATTTAGAATTATATAAAGATATAGTGTTTCTGCCATAGCTGGCATAATAAAATTAAGATGTGATTTATAGAAAAAAGAAAAGACAGGAGCCACGAAGGCCCGCTGTCTTCCCTATTATATTCATTGAATAATCAAGCAAATTACTTAAGAGTAACCTTAGCTCCAACTTCTTCAAGCTTCTTCTTGATATCCTCAGCCTCTTCCTTAGAAGCCTGCTCCTTAACAACCTTAGGTGCGCCATCAACAACGTCCTTAGCTTCCTTTAATCCAAGACCTGTGATTTCACGAACAACCTTGATAACCTTAACCTTCTGATCTCCAGCTTCTGTAAGCTCAACATCAAACTCTGTCTTCTCCTCAGCTGCTGCTGCGCCAGCACCTGCTGCTGCAACTACAACGCCTGCTGCTGCAGATACGCCGAATTCTTCTTCACAAGCCTTAACTAAATCGTTAAGCTCTAATACTGATAAACCTTTAATAACTTCAATGATTTCCTGTGTTGTCATTATTATAATCTCCTTTTTAATATTATTCTAAAATCGAAAGCAGATTATGCTGCCTTCATAGTGACATCAGTGTAATACTGATTAAGCAACTTCCTCGTTCTTCTCAGCAATCTGCTTAATAACACGAGCAAAGTTTGTAATAGGTGACTGGATACTTCCAAGTAACTTTGAAAGAAGTTCCTCTCTTGAAGGGATAGTAGCGATTGTAGCGATACCTGCTGCATCGTAGAATGTTCCTTCAACAACGCCACACTTTAACTCAAGAGCATTAGCTGTCTTAGCGAAATTAGCTAAGATTCTTGCAGGTGCTGTAGCATCTGTCTTGCAGAATGCAATAGCATTAGTTCCTTCAAGAGTATCAGCAATTGGCTCGAACTCTGTTCCAGCAACAACTCTCTTTACTAAAGTGTTCTTATAAACCTTATAAACCACACCAGCTTCTCTTAACTGCTTACGAAGCTGTGTATCCTGTTCTACTGTAAGACCGCTGTAGTTAACTACAACAACGCCCTGAGCGCCATCAAAGTTATCTTTAATCTCATCGATAGTAGATGTCTTAAGGCCTACATTCTTTAAAATAGCCATGAATAATTACCTCCTGTTAGATTCTTGCTTCATATAGAAGCGATTTTGCCTAAGTGAAGATTATTCGTCTATAGTTTCCCTACAAACAAAAACCCTCTCTGCCAGAGACAGAGAGGGAATAATTAATCAAATCCTTAAATCCTCGGTAGGCGTGTTACCTTTAACCATCATCAGTAATACTGAATCCGGACCTGCTGTCTACGGCAAAATATTATGTTAACAGCAAAATGCTGCTCACAAGCTGATAGTATACTATCAAAATATATTAATGTCAACCGTTTTTAATCAAAAATCTGATTAACCCACATACTTGGCTGTGCTTAACTTAACACCAGGTCCCATAGTAGAAGTAAGAACTACACTTCTAAGATAAGCTCCCTTAAGTGAAGATGGCTTAGCCTTAACGATTGCATCCATAATAGCCTGGAAGTTGTCTGATAACTGCTCCTCTGTGAATGAAGCCTTACCAATTGGCACGTGAATGATATTAGTCTTGTCAAGTCTGTACTCAATCTTACCAGCCTTGATATCATTAACAGCTTTTGTTACATCCATAGTAACTGTACCAGCCTTAGGGTTTGGCATTAATCCCTTAGGACCAAGTACACGACCAAGACGACCAACAACACCCATCATATCTGGAGTTGCAACAACAACGTCGAACTCAAACCAGTTATCGTTCTGGATCTTAGGAATAAGTTCCTCACCACCAACGAAATCTGCTCCAGCTGCAAGAGCCTCATCAGCCTTAGCACCCTTAGCAAATACTAATACTCGTACAGTCTTACCTGTTCCGTGTGGAAGAACAACAGCTCCTCTGATCTGCTGCTCAGCGTGACGTCCATCACAACCTGTTCTGATATGTGCTTCGATTGTCTCGTCGAATTTAGCAGTAGCGTTCTTCTTTACTAATGAGATAGCGTCTGCTGCTTCGTATAATGTCTGGCGGTCAATATTCTTGGCTGCCTCAACGTATTTCTTTCCTCTTTTCATTATAAACCTCCTAGTGGTAATATCGGAAGGATTCTATCTTTCCTCCCACAATAATCATGAATCAAATGTAGATTAGTCTTCTACAACGATACCCATACTCTTAGCTGTTCCTTCGATCATAGAAGTAGCTGCTTCGATAGATGCAGCATTAAGATCTGGCATCTTAAGCTCAGCGATCTTCTGAACTTCTGCTCTCTTAATAGTAGCAACCTTAGTCTTGTTAGGTACGCCTGATCCTGACTTAATGTTGCAAGCCTTCTTAAGAAGTACTGCTGCAGGTGGAGTCTTTGTAATAAAGCTGAAGCTTCTATCAGCATAAACTGTAATAACTACAGGTATGATAAGATCTCCCTGATCTGCTGTCTTAGCATTGAACTGCTTTGTGAATTCTACGATGTTAACACCGTGCTGACCAAGTGCTGGACCAACTGGTGGAGCTGGTGTAGCCTTGCCGGCAGGAATCTGTAATTTAATATATCCTGTTACTTTCTTTGCCATTTTGGCACCTCCTAAAAATAAATGTGGTAATTGGCGACCATCATAATATTACCCGCTATCCATCTCCCAAGAATCACCTTTAGGTGATTCTTGCAAATGAATTAGCGAAGCTAATTCATTTTGGTCTCCCACGTCCCAGGATCGGGACTGCTTCTTACAATAACTTCACATCTGTGAAATCAATCTCGACCGGTGTTTCACGGCCGAACATCTCAACATTAATTGTAAGGCACTGCTTGCCCTCATTAATATTGGTAATCTCACCAACTGTATCTTCCCATGCGCCTGAGAGAATCATAACCTTATCGCCGACCTTGCCAGCAAACTGGATAACAGGCTTAACTTCCTGTTCTTCCTCAAGGCTTATGCCGAGATTCTTAATTTCTGTTGGTGTAAGTGGTACTGGCTTTGATCCAGGACCAACAAACCCTGTAACACCTCTTGTGTTTCTGACAACATACCAACTATCGTCGTTCATTACCATCTTCACAAGAACGTATCCAGGAAACATTTTCTTCTGAGCAGCTTTCTTAGAGCCATCCTTAATCTCCACTACTGTTTCAAGTGGAACGATAACTTCAAGAATCTGATCGTGAAGATTTCTGTTTTCAACTGTCTTCTCAATGTTAGCCTTCACCTTATTCTCATAACCAGAATAAGTGTGAACTACATACCATTTTGCGTCATCCATACAATCACCTATTCCTTATTTTACAATGAACTCAATTCCAAAGCGGACAATTAAATCCACAACTGCAATGATTACACCTAATAATACGGACACAGCCAATACAGCTACGGTTTCCTTAGTAAGCGACTGACGGTCTGGCCAAATAATTTTTGAAAATTCAGCTTTCAAACCTTTGAACCAGTTCTTTTTCTGCTTCTTAGCTTTTACAGTATCACCCATGAAATACTCCTCACTGTACTAATTACTTTGTTTCCTTGTGTAATGTGTGTGATTTACAGAACTTACAATACTTCTTAGTTTCCATTCTGTCTGGATGAGCTTTCTTTTCCTTAGTCATGTTGTAATTGCGCTGTTTACACTCAGTACATGCCAATGTTATCTTTACTCGCACAACTTCCACCTCCAATTATTATTTTTGTAGGTGTTAAAACACCAATTGGTTTCTTTGCCCGCCTAATCAATGTTGGGTTGTTGAAATTCAGGCACGCAAAAAAGACCGCTTCCATAGCCGTTCTAATATAGCACAGTACATTCCAACTCGTCAACAACTTTTTTAAAGAAAATATAGTGACAAAAAATGAACTTCATATTATAATATTTGTACAAAAACATACGATATATATAAGGAAATGGATTTCCTTACATTTTCTACCGATTATTACAGACAAGGAGGTGACTGTTATGATCAGCAGCGTGTACAGCTATTATCTTGCCCAGTATGGACATAAGACTAACTCAAAGTACGATACACACACTAAAGCACAATTAAAGAATACATATGGCAGAGTTCTGAAATCTAACAGTCAGACTCCTACATATAAGACAGATATGTCAGAGGCTGCGCAGAAATATGCAATCGACCTTAAAGAGAATGCCAGAGAATTAAGTAACATTGCCAATGAGCTTTCAGGAAGCGACGGTCACGGCATGGTATTTAAGAAATCAGCAGTGTCAGACAATCCTGATGCGGTAACAGCCACATTTATAGGCGACAGCTCATCTGCCGATGATACAAGCCTTGATATAGAAGTCCGCCAGCTTGCAACAAGCCAGATTAATACCGGACATTACCTGCAGCCTAACAGCCGCACAGTTAAGCCAGGAGATTATTCATTTGATCTGAACATCAATAATCTGACCTATGAATTCCAGTTTAATGTAGATGAGGAAGAGAGCAATTCTGACATACAGAACAAGCTTGCCAGACTTATTAACCGTTCCAATATCGGACTTAATGCTTCTGTAAGTGAAGACAGCCTCGGCAATACTGCGCTGAACATTGAATCAGACATGACAGGTGTAAGTGTAATCAAGCCTACAATATTTAACATCAGGCCTAATAACGATATTCAGACAGACAATCCTGATTTCGTGGAAGGTTTTGATGAGCCTACTATGGAGAAGAACACTAACTTCATTGAAACATATGGTCTTGACCGTGTAACACAGTATCCTGGCAATGCAATCTTTTCTGTCAATGGAGAAGAACGCTCATCTGCTTCGAATGACATAACAATTAACAAAACATTTGCAATATCATTTCATAATACAACTGACAAGCCGGCAACCATCAGTCTTAAAGATGATGCTGATTCAATCACAGAAAGCATTACAGAACTTGTTTCCGGCTACAACAGACTTGTTTCCATCGCCGCAGATAAAGAGAACGATAAGTTTGAGGGCAACGCCAAGTTAAAGAAAGAATTCTCAAGAATAATGAAGGCTTACCAGCCACAACTCGAACGCAACGGGCTTACAGTAAGTGATAAGGGTTCGCTTGAAGTTAATAAGGTGGTTATTCAGAAAGCTGCTTCTGACGGCACACTTTCCGATGTATTTAACGCTCTTGATTCATTCAAGAAATCAATTCAAAGAAAGGCTGATGATATCTCCATCAACCCTATGAACTATGTAAACAATAAGATTGTTGCTTATAAGAATCCACACAAACCCGTGAATGACCCTTATAATCTTTCCGCCTACTCAGGCATGATGTTTAATGGCTATATCTAACTACCATAATATAAAATAAGGCATCCGTCTGGTTCATGTAATACATAAACCGGCGGATGCCTTTATGTTTCTTATTACTTTATTTATGCATTAATCAGTCTGCTTCCTGCATCATGTAACTGCTTAACAAATGTACTAAGCCTTACAAGTGCTTTAGAAACAGCCACATCATCATCAGCCTTTACAGCCTCTGAAAGCTCCTTAACACCAGAATTAGCTTCTGCCTCATCAACTGCACCTGCCTCAATAATATCCTTTGTTCCATTATATACTTCAAAAAGCCAGTTAAGCCCTTCAATAATAACATTCACCGCATCATGAGTCTCTGGAAAAGGAACTCCTGCAAGTTCATCTGAGACTTTCTCTATTGCTCCAATAAGCTTCTCGCTGTAAGGAACAGCTTCCTTAAGTACATCCATCTGCTGCTGTCTGTAATCATCCATGATTCTAATCACCTTTCTTTATGAACTTATAGAATATATATCGGCTGGATTGGTGGAAAGTTAATATTAATCACATGCGAAAATGCTACACTCTTAACCTTCCACTGGCAACTTCTTCACAAAATTCATCAACACTGCCTTTAAAACCAACTCTTCTAATCTGCTTAATCAATTCCTGCTCCATGTGACCGTAAAATGGATACGTATGATCCGCTGTGCCTTTTACTGGAATCATATAATCGCCAAACTCAGCCTTAAGCACTTCATCATAACTTTTTGGTGCTTTAACCACAAAATTCTCAAACGGCATTTCTATTACATCATCAAAGCACTCTTTACGCATCTTATAACTGTCATTATCAATCCATAAAGCCATGCTGCTTACATAGTCAGCTTCATCTCTGTAACATAACGAAGATACTTTATCTATCAGTTTCCATATATAATTCTTAGTATCTTCTCTTAATTCAATATTAACATTACATAATTGACCAAACTCAGAAACAAATTTATCTAAAGAACCCTCTCTATTTAATTCATTCCATTTCCCTAAAATTTCCATGCCAAGCTTTATAATCTGCTTCTGCATGTCTGCAAATTCTTTGTCTTTAGAAATATAATCCAATGGAAAAATATCTATCCCAGCCCTCTGATATGGAAATCCATGAAAATACTTCATATAATCATTAAAATTCCATAATTCTTCATCTGCAATAACTCTTAACTGTGGAACAAATGCTGCATTTTGCAAACGCTCACAATCAGCATACATACCTGCAACTACAAAGCCGTATGGCAGTTCCCCAGGAAGAATCCTGATAAGTTCATTGTATTCATCTCTCATAAGGCTGATGTCAATGTCATCATCCCATGGAATCATTCCCTTGTGTCTCACGGCCCCAAGTAATGTACCAAAGTCTGCAAAATATCTTATTCCATTTCTGTTACATATATCAGATACAACCTGAAATACTTCCATCTGTGCAGCCCATGCTCTCTTCATCATAGAAGATATTTCAAAGCCCTCTCTTACTTCTGTATTAAAAAATTCATTATCAAACTTCAAACCAGCACCGCCTCGTTTAATTAATCACCAATAAACTCGCATACAGCTTCCTCATCAACCGTGCCATCAGACTTTCTTGGCAAAGGTTCTTTTCTTAACACAATCTTCTGAATCTCCCAGCGGTAACCTTTTTTCTCGTTATACTTGTCAATACGTCTCTTGAATATATCCTCAGTTGCACTCTTATCAATAGGCACAATAACCGCCGTAAGCCTGTTATTGTAAAATATTATAAAACCTTCTGCAACTCCATTAATAGCTGTAATCTGTTCATTAGTTCTTACACGGCTTATCTTCTCACCTGTAGGCAGCAGAATAATATCCGGATTACGCTGCAACAGAACAAGTCTGCCGGCATTGTTAATCCTTCCGTAATCACCTGTATGATACACACCGTCTTTTAATACATTTTCAGTAGACTCCACGTCATTATAATAGCCTTTCATGACACATGGTCCACTTACAATAATCTCTCCATCATCAGCAATAGATACTGCATTATTATCAAAAAGAGTATACGAACCATCGTAAAGCTCATTAACCCCTACACAACCCGAAGTCTCTGTCATTCCATATATATTATAAACCTTCAAATCACTGTCACAGAGATTCTCAAAAAGTCTGAACGGGCAGCTTGCACCACCTATGATAATAGTATTGAGTTCTTTATTAAACCCACTTATAGCTCGCTGATAGTCAATCATAGAAGGAGTACCTATAAGAATAGTTGGATTATAATAATAAGTATCTGCATCAACATGTCTTAAGCCTCTGCCTATACACACCATAGCACCATTATACAGAGGCCATATGAGGCTGTATATAAATCCAAATTCATTATGAAGCGGAATCTGTGCAAGCACAATATCATCACTTGTACATTCAACCCTGCTGTTTATTGCCATAACCGCATTAAGAATATTATCAACAGACAGAACAACCGGCTTATCACATTCATTAGCTGTAGCCGTAAACATGATAATATCGCCCTCCTGCGTATTCTCATCATATATAAGTCCGTCAACATTATCCTTCTCAGCACTTGATATGATAATAGAATTCTCATCAGAGAGAATATACTGGTTAGTAGATGTCAGTGTATAATTAACTTCCGTCTTCTTAAGAAGGTCAACCCTCGAATCATGAGGAAGGAAGAAATCAACAAGTGCAAGCTCCTTTCCCGCAACAATCGTTCCGAACATATTAACGATCCATCTGTATGAAGCCGGCCCGAATATTGCAATCCTCTTTCCTTCAAATTTCTGAAAATGTAATGCCTTCTTAGTTACATCATCAAAAAGCTTCGCATAAGTAACCTTCATCGTATCATAAACAACAGCCACAGCGTCTGGCTGGCTCTCGGCATTACTCTTTAACATATTATAAAATGTATTCTTATCTGTCATGATTTTCTCCGTTCTTAAACATAAATCCTGCATCAATATATAATATAAAAAATTATAGCATTCAGATTAGAAAAAGCCAACAGTGTTATCTCTAACGTATGGCATCATATTCCTCTTTTAATTTTATTATCGATAAATACAATGGATCATATATTTTTTCACATAATATATCATCCTTATACATTTCATACAAAACAGGTAACTCTGTACATCCTAAAACACATGCATCATATTTATTTACCAAGCCTAAAAATGTTTCTTTTATGTCATGATTATATTTATTTTGTTTCACAGCTTCAATACAATTTCTTATCAAAATATATTCTTCTGGCAATGGCGTAATACATTCAATTTTTGAATTTAATAAATTATCTTGATATATTCTCGATTGAATGATACCCTCTGATCCCAACAGGTATACACTTTTAACAGATTGCTTTTTTATTTCATCTACGCAATTATCAATAATATTAACAACTCTGTCTTTTAGTTGAGGGATTTTATCATATATTTGTGGCAAAAATAAATGTGATGTATTACATGCCAATATTATTCTGGTAGCCCCCGCATCCATTAGATATTGCATAGACTCAAACATTTCTGATATCAATTCATCTACATTCTCCTTATACAAAATAGCTCTAACTCTACTTGGCATTGTACATCTATTATCAATAATAATTCTAGGACGCTCCCATTCTTTTTCAGCCTTAAAAACATCTGCATACTGTTTAAACATATTAATCGTCGCATATGTTCCCATTCCGCCCAAAACCCCTATAGTAAATTCATTCATCTTTTCTCCAATCTAATTTTATTTTACTTTTTCTTCTATGTATTTTATTCTATACCATATATAATAAATATAGGAGACTCTTATGAAAATATATTTTTACAGATATGGCAGTATATGCGAACCTGATGTTATAGATTCATTTAAAAGATTAGGACTTGATGTTGATGAAGAAATCATTGAAATAAGTAATAAAAATTTATCACCAAGTGAATGTATTTCATTCGTTTCACCTAAATTAATGAATAATAATTACACATTCGTATTCACAATTAACTTTTTCCCATGGCTTTCTGATATATGCAAGATTGTTAATATTGTGTATATCAGCCTCATTGTAGACAGCCCTATACTTAAACTATATTCTAATTCTTTTTCCAATTCAGTTAACAGAGTATTCCTCTTTGACAAAATGTTATTTAATGAATTTGAACCATATAACAAGGGACATGTTTTTCATATCCCTCTGGCAACTAATATCAGCCGTAACGATGAGGTTATAAAGAATGCAAGTGCACAGGAGAACAGAAAATTCACAAGTGATATATCCTTCATAGGATCTACATATCAGGAAAAATGTCCTTTCAACCGTGCAATTCTTCCAGAATATGAAAAAGGTTATGTTGACGGAATTATCAATGCACAGCTTGGTGTCTATGGATACAATTTTATTGAAGATATGCTTACCGATGATATGACAGAACGATTATTAAACTGTATACCATATCACTATGAGTTTCCAGAAGGCTACCGCGTCAATAATAAAGCTCTTCTTGCTCAGGAATATTTAAGCGTTAAGGTTGCTGAACAGGAAAGGCTGCGTCTGTTAAAGATGTTGTCTGATTCCTTTAATGTTGACATATATACCGGCAGCGACACTAGCAGCATGCCTCACATACACAACAAGGGTTTTGCAAAATCACTTACTGAAATGCCTGTTATATTCCACAACAGCAAAATAAATCTTAATATAACAGCCAAATCCATCCGTTCTGGTCTTTCTCTCAGAATATTTGATGTTCTCGGATGCGGTGGCTTCCTTATAACTAATTATCAGGCAGAATTGCCAGAGTTCTTTGAAATAGGCAAAGACCTTGTTGCATATGAAAGTGAAAACCATCTCAAAGAATTATGTGCTTATTATCTCAAACACGATGATGAACGAACGGAAATTGCCCGACATGGCTATGAAACTGTCGTAAACAATCACACATATGATATCCGTATGCTCCAGATAATAGATAAGTCGTTCCCAGCCCGGTAATGGGCAGGAACGACTATCACACTATTATTCATAAACTAGTTTTTATTAAAAACAATATTAAATATTTCTTTAAAACGAATATCATATGTATGTCCGGAAACTATTTTCCCATACCCATTGTCTGCAATCTGCTGCCTTTCCTTTTCATGGCTCAGATAATAACTGCATTTTCTAACCATGTCATCCACCGAATCATATAGTACAACATCTTCTCCCGGAACAAATACATCATAGAAATCAGCTTGGTAATTAGATAGCAAAAAACCCCCAGCTCCACATATATCCATCGCCCTTAGTGGAATTCCAGACTTAATACTTCTTAGTGTTATATTAAGATTAATTTTGCTATTATTAAATACTATTGGCATTTGCTCATAATAATCAACTGGTTTTTTAATATTAACCCCATTTATATTTCTGCCTGAACATTTCGTATACAAATTAACTTCATATCGACTCCCAAATTCTTTGCCAAGAGTTTTCAATGCTTCTTTCCTGTCATATGATGCCAGCTTTCTTGCCAAAAAATAATTAGCATACAAGTACTGAATCGTTTCAACACCTGTCCCACTTGTCTTGACTGGACAAGCTTTATACATATCATCCAAAATACAATCAGTTAACATGTCTTCCAGAAAAAAATATCCGTAAACATTGCTCTGAGCTTTGATAACAGCGTCAAGATAGCCTCTGGTATAATCGCTGATACTTTCAAGTCTGTTAAAAAAATTATGTTTTTCATCATACATTGAACCAACAAATGTTATATCACCTGATAAAAGCTCCTTTTCAGGCGCATTTACATTAGTAACTATTCTTTGTACCCTTTCGGTGTTAACAGCCAATGGTGCATAATATACAGTATTAATCCCTGCATTTTTAAATTCTTGATATTGTAATTTATCAAATATAAACACATAATTACATTTATTAATTATAGTGTATGAATACAATAAAACCTGTGGATTATCATATATAAATGCTATATACGGAATATTCCTTCTGTTACAATTATTAGATATTACCGGGCTATAATTAAACGTGAATACACAATCATACTTCTCGCCATTACGCCCTTTATCAAACTCCGCATTAAACAATTCATCAAATTCATCACTTACATTTTCACGATAAAGCACTGTTTCCTTAATCTTATACTTATGTCCATTTTTTTCAAAGCACTCTTTTACATCTTCTATTCCAAAGTTATGATATTCAAATATTAATATATTCATGGAATTATTTCACCCTTGTACTCATCAGCTCATGCAATCTTCTACAAGCAAGTGCATATTCCCCACACTTTTTATAGAATTCCTTAGCATGTTTCAAATCACCTAAACATTCATATATTACCCCAATATTATAATTTGCCAAATAAGAATTTGTACCAATAGTACGACTGCATGACATATTAGTAGCTTTCTCGAATTCTCCAATAGCTTCTTTATACCTTTCATTATTCATATAAATAAGTCCCATAAGGAATTTAAAATCAGCCGTCTCCCCAAATTCATCATATATATTCTCCATAACCAAAGCCTGTTTCGCCTGTCCGGAATTAAGCAAAGCATACCCATATGTTTCTACCATATCAATCACATATTCCAACTTTGGATTCAAATCAAAATACAATCCACATTCAAAATACACACACGCATTTTGATAATTTCCAGCCATATAATAGCTTTTTCCCAGCTGATAGAGAACATATGGAATTCGTTCATCCCTTTGTAACCTGTGTATTGATTCATTATGATTCATTAACACTTTTAAAAGTTCATTTACACAACCTAGAGAATCGTTGCATTTCAATCGCATGCAAGTATTTTCAATAAGATTTCCATATTTTAAAATTAACTGCTGCAGTTCCTCATTCAATAAACTTATATTTCGTTCCGCCTTTTTTTTTCGCTCAACATCAGATAAATCATACCCACTATGTAATATTGTTACTGGTGCCTGATATGTCTCATATTTATCATTTCCATCTACAGCCACCAATTGCTCATGAATTCTACCCTCGTAATGAAAATATTTTTTAGAAAAAATTCTATTAATCCACTCCCAGTTCTCCTGTTCTATCTCATTTCGATGAAAAATGTTTCTTCGCTGAATTCTTCCAACTTTTTCAGAACTATCTTTAAGCATACTCTCTAAGAGTTTCATGTCTATCTGTTCTAAATATTCATCACTATCTATAACCATAACAAAATCATTAGAAGCTTTAGAAATTGCAAAATTTTTGGCAACAGCAAAATCATTACACCATTCAAAATCATATACATTAGCTGTATATTTCATTGCAATCTCTTTTGTATTATCCGTAGAACCAGTATCAACTACAACAATCTCATAACCTATATTATCAAAAGACTTTAGGCAATGTTCTATATTCTGTTCTTCATTTTTGCATATTATGCATATTGATATCATATCCAATATTTCTCCATATTATGTATTAGAGTCTGCACTGCTATACGCTATAGGCAACGGTTTAAATCTCACTATATTATATATGCTTCTGCATTTTTCAGCTTCTTTTTCTAATCCAGCATCACAGTATATTTGTAACAGTTTTTTTATCACAAGCTTTTTATCTATAATAGAATGCGATGTAATATCTATTAATGATTCACACGAAATATGTCCTTGTATCATTGCATCTTTAAGTTCTGCATAGTATTCTTTTTCTACGTCAAGTTCCATACGACGCAGTAAAAATCTTACTGTCGTAAACTTTTTATATATAGATTTAAAATCATTGCATCCATCAAAAAAAGTTACTCTACCATTTTCCAAACTCTCATGTTTATAAATATCGTACAATATTCCTACCACTTCCAAATCACTGCTTTTTCTCCCAGTAGTTCTGTATGAGCCAATTAAATTTCCTATTTCTCCCCAGTCACCATAAATCATTAATTTTTTTAATTTTTCCGCTAATACACAACTTAGATCATTCCACTGTTTATCATAAATAAACTCATAACCATTATCCGCATAGAAATATTCTGGATATTCATTTAAACATTTCTTACGTTCTTTATCATAAAAATCCAATTTTGCAAAACCACTATCATGAATCACCCAAGGAATTTCCTGATAAGGTACCAATACTTTATATCCTGCTTTTCTCATTTCAAATGATTGTGAAACATCATAAAAATCAAAATGTGTAAACAAATCGGCTCTCCATGGAACATCATACTGTGTTGCAATTAAAAGCCCATCAACAGCTTCTACAATGGTATCTTCCGACTTCATTTTCCTTCCACCTACCATATAATAAGCCATATCTGGTTCACGAAAATCGACCTTTCCTACATTCCAAGCCCTATATGTAACTCCAGTTTTAGGCATATGAGTACCACCAATCATTCCTATCATACCAATCTGTATATTTTTTTTAAACAGTCTTACAATCTCTTCTAAAAAATAAATATTACGAATCATAACATCCTGATGTAAATAAATTTTATATTTGGCATTGTTACTGACCATTGCTTCTTGATATGCAGCACACATTGAATTAGCTTCTCTGATTTCAATTATATCAACTTCATAATTCTCTGGAATTAAAAGTCTATTAATATACCATACGCACTCATCAAAATACTGTTGATTATTAACGCAAATAATAAAAGCTATCTTTCTATCATCCATTATTTTATTCTCAATCTTTTACATAACAATAAATTGCTCCTCATCATAAATAATAATTATTCAGATATTCCAATAACTTCATTAATTAAGGCGGTTGCTTTCCTTGCTCCACATGCACTTAAATGATCCATATCATTAAAGTCTTCTGTTTGAAAAATATCACAAGTATTTAAATCTAACACATGTATTTCCCCATTTATCTGAGATAATGCGTTCCAAAAATCAACGATTAACTGCTTGTTTGTGTATTCATTATATTCTTTAGAAGCGGGATAAACACAAATATATAACTTAATGTTTTCTTGTTGACACAAATCAGTTAATTCATTTAATATTGAAATATTCTCTGCATAACTTTCTTTATAATGAATTGATTTATTATGAAATTCCGCTCTCTTTTTACCTGCATGCTCCCTTTCATTAACTGAAAGTTCTTCCCAGTCTTTAGAACCATTCTCCCACATTATTGTTTTTAATTTTTTGCGATCATGAATATTCGAAAAATAACTTCCAAATGTCGCAGAATAAATCCGATTTGAGAAATATTCCATAATATTCTGAATATCCCACACAAAACTTCTATATACTTGTATCGTAGGAGGTAAAATACAAGCGTTGTGTGAATCACCAAATATTGGATAATATACATTAGATATTCTAGAAAGCTCATCCTCATTATCAGTTCTAGATAAATCAGAATAAATAGTATAATATCCCAATCACAATATTCTTTAGAGACCGTTTCTTTTTATTGCATCTATTTATAATCTTAGATGCATAATATAAATCCTGTGATGGTAACGCAAGGGTTTTTGCATGACCATTCGCTATTTTTTCATCGTATCCAAAACAGGCATAAGATGAACCAACAACTAAGGTATCATAGTTCTTATTATTCCAATCAAGCAATGCAGACTGAAGATAATAATAGTCATAATTATTAATCCATGCATTAATTGCATAAGTTTCAAAATAAGACAAAATACTACTCCAAGATTGTTTTTTGTAGCAATATCCTTTTTCATCTTCCCTTACAATTACAACATCATCAATTTTTAGAGAATCATCATAAGCAATTTCAACCCCGTGCAATATAAATTTTCTCAGCAAGTTCTCTTCTATAAACTCCGAATGTATTTTACATTTCCACATAGTATCATCCTCTATTGTCTCCCACATATACTATTTTGTTCCAATAACTCCAATTGATACTTACCTTTTCCTATCATCATTTCCTGGTCATAAAACATCTTTACAGTATATCCATACTTATCCGTCAACACCTGATAATATTTAGGATTTTCAAATATATCGTAAAAAAATAATATCGCTGCACTCTGTGTTGCCATAACAGGTGAAATGCATAATATAAAAAATTTCTCACAAAGAAGTTCCTCTTTGCCCTTTGCATCCGGATTCATAAGCATACTTTTGAAAGCTTTTTTAAAATAACAATCATCCATTTCTTTCATAATCTTATACCATATATACTCATTTTCCATATCTGTTCTAATACAATTCACAGCAGTAAACGCACTAACATTCTGATTTTTTTATGATGTCTGAATTTTACAAGGCTTTCCTCAATAATATGTATTTCCCAGTTTTGAACTAACTGCAACCACATATAAAAGTCTGGTAACTGTTTAAAAACGCTTATATTTGATGAACACAATTGCTTATAAATCTCTGTACGAATCAAAATAGATGGATGAGCCAAACAATTTCCATTTTTCCAGAAATATAGCATCCATTCTTCTTTAATCCTATTATTTATTTTAAACATCTGTATATCAACTAATTCTTCGTTTTCATCAATTTCATCACACCAAGTAAAACATGCTCCACATTTTGGATGATGTTCCATATAATCAATTTGTTTTTCTAATTTTTGCTGCTCCCAAAAATCATCTGAACTAATAATAGCTGTATATTCTGTATCTGCCTGTAAAATAAATGTTCTTCCTCTTCCATGTCCCGAATTATTATCATACAAATGTATCTCATCTATATCATCTTGATATTTTAATATAACATTAGCAGTATGATCAGTAGATGCATCATCCGCTACAATAAATTTATAATTTTTATATGTCTGATTTAAAACACTTCTAATCGCGCTTTCTATATAGTCCTCGTGATTATATGCTGACATTATAATGGTAACTTTATTATCCAATATATATCCTCCTTTAATGAAACATTCTCTTTATCCCTTAACTACAATTTAATTTCCATTGTATTCCAATCTTCTAAAATATCTACTGCATAGAAACCAACTTTTTTATAAAAATTCATTGCTCTAATATTATCACTATGAACTTTTAACAAAATCTTTTGACATTTTTTCATTCTGCTATACGCAATTACCTCATTTAACATAAATGTTCCTATTCCATAATGTAAAAACTCTCGTTTGACTGCTATAGAAGATATAAAAGCATTCTGTAAATTACAATATAGAGAACACGATGCAATATCATGCATATCCTTCATTATAAATATTGTATCTGCCTTTGTCGCCAATTTATAAGCATACTTCTCAATATCTATGCGTTCTTTCAATGATGGATACATGACATCATCGACTTCTGTCAAAAATGTACTAATTCTACAACTATACTCAATCCCCTTACACCATTCATAAAATAAATCGTACTCAAACATAATTTTCAATAACCCCAAAAACTGAGTCTGCCTTTTCTTTTATAGCCGGTATTTTTTCACTTAATATACTTTTTATTTTATCTAAATTATTATAACTTAAAGTAACTGCCCTTATTAATCCTTCCAAGTCTCCTGGTACACACACATATTTTTCCATTTCTAATAATGATGAAAATCCATACATTTTATCACTGTATATTACATTTCTATCATATTCCATATATACTGTTGGAACACATTGGCTTGTTGCAGCAACAGAAGCATGTACTCTACCTGTAATTAACATATCTAATTTGCCAATAAAAGCTTTCATGTCACATGGCAGTAATGGTTCATCTACCAGCACAACATGTTTTTTATAAGCTTCGTTTTTTTGTAACAATAATTCATAATATCTTTTTAATATAGTAAAATCTCTCCCATTTTTTAGTTTGAAATTTGGAGGTAATTCAAAGCCATTTGTATGAGAAAAAATAACTATATCCATATTTAGATTATTTATCAGATATTCAGCCAGCTTGAAAAAGACCGTATATTGCTCTGAATCTCTAGGCCACATATCATATGGTCCAACTGGCATATTAAATCCGCCAAAAGTTATACCTACTACTCTTCTTTCATTTTTATGTGCATTCTCAATATAATCTGTCCATTTTGACCGATATGCTAAGTTAGGTTCGAATAAAAAAGAGGGACATGGCGCCCAAATAACATTTTTTATTGAAAATCCCCATTTTTTCAGATTATCTTTTGATAATTTTTCTCTTATTATAATTAAGCTAAACTTATTGAATACTTCTATGGCTAATTCACTATCATCTACTTTATCAAATGGTCCTGGGGTTACCGCATATAGTATAGTTTTTATTCCAAGCAACTGTGTTGCTTTCATTTTTAAACAATCAACCAAAAATCTTTTACGCCCTACATGCTCTGCATTATCCCCCCACATATCACCCGATACATTTATAACCAGTTCACATTCTGACACCAATTTATCATACTGTGTTAAATTAGTAATTTTACCATCACAATATTGTTTTGCCATTTCAACATCGCAATACGCATTCTTTACATCTTTTTCCACATTCCAATTATAATATAAGTCCATGGGAAGAACTTTCACTCTCTCCATTCTTTCAAATTCTTCAGTCATCTGAAATGTTGTTAATATCTCATGATTTGGGAAATGTTTATGTAACAGTCTAAATAAAGGCTCTACAATATAATAGTTTCCAATATTACCATATTCTAATCTTCCCCAATGTAATGTGCATAATCCGGTAACTAATATTTTATTCATTCACCACTCCTAAAGTTTATGTCCTTCTCTATCTGTTTTCCAATTGTTGTGCAGGAATAACTCTTTGCACATCGTTGCATAATCCCACACAATATGCACATGATGTACTACTCTTCATTTTATACATTTCCAACAATATTTTTCTTTTTTCTTCTACACTGATAGTTTCATCCATTAATGGAACATATTCACCTATTTTTTTAGGAATTATCCCCTGTTTCATTCTCCAAAAAGATCTTGAACAACAGTGTAGTTCTCCATTATTGATAACAAAATACTTGCCAACTCGATGAATACACTTTTGTGCATTTTTCTCTCTATCCTCGATATTATTCCATTTTAATGAATGATCTGTAAAATCTATCCATCCATCATAATATAAATCATTTCCAAAAAATTTGGATATTCTGTATTCGATTCCTCTTTGCTTTATCTTTTTTTCTATAACATCTATTTTTGTTGATAATTCTGGTCCATAGTTGCTTAACACAATTTTAGTTTTCTTCTTATTTCTTTCAAATAAATCCAACAACTCATCCGGAATATCTATTGTAGCATTGGTCACAAAATCAACAGATTCCAATATCTGATCTGTATACTTATATACCTCTTTCAATATCTCACAAACATCTCTATTAAGTAATGGTTCTCCACCTGTTACAGTAAAATGTTCGACAGAGTCTACTACTTTAAAATATGTGTCCAATATCAGACACGCCTCCTCATATTTCATATTAGATGGATCATTATAATACGGAATGAATGCTAAGCAGTTTTTACATTTAAGATTGCAAAAAGTTGAAATATTTAATGCAGTCCTTTTTATATTTGTTTTCATTCAAATTTTCACCTTTCTAATTGTTCAGCAGCTTTATACTTAATCGACTGTTCTGTCAACCCATCGCAATATGCACATGAGCCTGTACTTTTTGCGTTCAAAAGATTATTCAATATTATTTTACATTCTTCTATATCTTGTTCATCATTCAATAAATCGATATAATCATTATGTGAATATGGAATTATCTTTTCTTGTATTCTATATGCTGACCGAGTACATGTATGAAGTTTTCCTCTTTTAATAACATACTTCTTCCCTTGAAAAAATGCACAATGTAATGCCTGTTCCTCCCGTTCTTCTAAATTAATATGCTTAAGACTATGATCTCTGCAGTCTATCCAACCATATCTATTATCTTCTGAGTATAAAACAGCATTAATATTATATCTCAATAATTCTTCATAATTTTCTTTAGCATAAACAGAATATCCTTCATAATTATTTACTATAACTTTAATTTTAGAATCTTCCTGTAAACACTTAATAATTTCATCTGTAAATCTAATTGTTCCATTTGTTATAACAATAATTTCTTTGTTTATTCTATTTCTATATTTTAATATTTCATATATTACATTACAAAAATCAGGATGCAATAATGGTTCTCCGCCTGTAACAGACATCTTATCTACTGTACTTACAATTTGAAAATATTTTTTTAATATTTTTTTTATTTCTCTAATTCCCGTGTGTTTATGTTCTTTATAATATGGAATATACGCCAAACATAATTTACATCTCAAATCACAATATTCTGTAATCATAATAGATGTACTTAATAAATCTATTTCCCCAGAATCACTCATAATCTGCTACCTTTCAATTTTATATTTACGCAACATTTCACAAATCTCATTACAGCTACAAAACATCATAACATCAATAATAGATAAAGCTGACATAAAATTTTTTCTGTTCTGTTTATATGGAGTAATTTCCTGTAATAAAAACTGTAAATCAATATCATTTTCCTGGTATTTCTCTCTATTAAAAAATGCCATTCCTCCTGGGGAATTCACATATGTTTTATACTCTAATTCTTTGGTAATATACAATGCCCATTCATCAGGTTCTTTAACCTGTGGCAATTTTAAATTCATTTTAGAGAAAATATCATAATGAATATCTATGCCTAAATATTCACATGTCTTTACTATACTTTTTATTGCCAAATCCGATATCCAAATTGTATCTGTACTAAATACATCTTTAACTAAATCAATAACAGCATTATAATTGGGGGCTTTTTTATAAATATTTAACTGACCTAATATTTTCATTTTCCAATTACTATTATTAGAAATAATCGTCTTATTAATAGGAATATTTCTATCTGCTTTTTGAATAGGAATAGTAAAATAGGTGGATTCTCCATTTGCACTCAATATTCTGTTTCTATTTATCCATCCTTTTCTAATATATTGAGGTGTATCAAAAAAAATAAAAAAATCCGTATTTCTTATAAGTGAAAAATATCCTATGTACGGAAATAAATATGGTTGCATAATTGCTAATTTCATACTTCTATCTTCTTCCATAATTTCTTATATATTCGCATATTCTTTCAATATCAATTAGTTCCATGTCTTCGAATAACGGTAAAACCAGAATATTTTGTGATAACTTTCTAGCACATTCTAATGAGTCCATCTTATATTTATTACGAAAACACGCTTGATCTGCAGTTATTGGGCAAAAATATTTTCTACTATATATACCATTATATTTCAACCAATCATATAACTCGTCCCTACTATGCCCATATTCTTCATTTATCAAAATCGGAAAATACGCATAATTGTCAGTACTATCAAAATCCTTCTTAAATAATTCAATTCCCTTAATATCTTTTAATGCATTAATATAATATTCTGAATTATTTTTTCTTGCCAAAATTGCAGCATCAATATGCTTTAAATTACACAACCCCATCAGTGCACAAAATTCATTCATCTTAGCATTAGCTCCAATGTCAACAACTAACTCTTCCCCGCGAATTCCAAAATTTTTTAAATTATATAATTTTTCATATAAACTATGATCAGAAAATGCAACAGCACCCCCTTCTATAGTATTAAAAACTTTTGTTGCATGAAAACTAAATATCGTTGCATCTCCATATGAACCAATTCCCTTACCTTTAAATTTCACCCCAAACGCATGCGCTGCATCATAAATTACTTTGAGCCTATACTTGTATGCAATTTCCTGAATAACCTCTATATTACACACATTTCCATACACATGCACCGGAACAATTGCAACTGTTCTTTCTGTAATTAAGTTTTCTATTTTTGTTTCATCTATCGTTCCATCTGAAAGCTTAACATCACAAAATACTGGTTTTAAATGATTTCTTACAATAGCATGCGTGGTAGAAATAAATGTAAATGGTGTTGTTATCACTTCTGCGCCTTCTGGAAAATCAAATGATTGAATTGCTAATTCTAAAGCCATATGTCCATTAACCATTAAAGAAAGTTCCCGAACATTTAGGTACTCTTTTAATTCATCCTCCAACATATGATGATATATCCCCATATTCGTTATCCAATGTGAATTCCATAATGGTTTTATTGCTTCAATATATTCTTCATATGATGGCATTGAAGGTCTTGTTACAAATATTTTTTCTTTCATAATCTTTTTCACACAAAAAAGTCACTCAAACAAATTAATCAGTATGACTTTCTCATATAATCCCCTAACTTTTATTTTGTTTCAATCATCAAAATATATATCGACATCTACATATGACATGTTTATCCCTTATATTCTTTAAGAAATATTTGCCTATATTTATCGTAATTTTCCAGATTAAATATTCCATCATTATGGAGGCACCATGGTTTATCCATATAAGGAACTACTATTTTATATCCTGCTCTATGAAATTCTTCGCCTTGTGATATGTCATAAAAATCCCATCCATCAAAAATATCTTCACGCCATTTTACATCATATTGTGTCGCAATAAATAGTCCATCAGCTGCTTCTACTTCTGTATATGGTTTGCTTTACTTATCTGATGCAACAAATAGTTGTATACTTACAATGTTACTCGAATAAATTCTGCCTACTCTGTCACCATTCCACATACATCCATCCTTAGACAATTCCTCCGCTCCAACCATCCCAATCATGCCAACTTCTGGATTGGAAAACACATCTAACATATCCTGTATAAAACCTGATTTCACTAAAAAAACATCCTGATGCATATATATTTTGTATTTAGCATCTGTAGCTACCATTGCTGCATTGTATCCTTCTGTCATAGACTTTGCTTCTTTGATTGATATAACATCTATTTCATATCCATTTGGAATCACTAAATGATTGATATAATACAAACATTCTTCTTCATACATCTCATTATTGACACACATGATAAAACATATCTTTTTATCATTCATCCGAATACACTTTTCTTAACAACACTTCTGTGATTCTACCCGGCTTCTCTATCGTTTCTAATAGTTTCTTTGCTGATTCAATATTCCCATATTGAATGCACATATCTGCTAACATACATACTATCTGCTCGTTCCCTGGTTCCTGATTGTTAGCATATCTTAATAATTGAAATGCATTTGTATCTAACATCCGTTTCTTATATAGCATACTTAATTTTATATACATAGAAATTTTATCTATCAAACCAATTCTAATCATTTCCACTAAAAAAATCACAGAAAGCTTTTCATAATCAAGATACTTCATCAGCTCTACAACAGCTTCATCATCGAATATTAACTCAATACGCCACAATAGAAATTTACAATATGTAATTATTTGTATCAGTCTTTCTTTTGTTCTTCTGAGAGACATAATATTATTTTTTATATGTTCATTATGTTCCTCACGATATATACATGTAACTATATATATCCTAACTCTGTATCCTCTGATGCATAATCCCTGATAAAATCTCTATCCTCATATAATGCAACTAATTCATCTATTGACTGTCTGTTATGTTCATTCAGCAAATCAGATATGTATTTTTTATATTGTCGTTTATCCACGTATTTCTCCCAATATTTGCATTTCAAACCTCTAATATTCTCTTTACCCTGTCTTCAAAATTAAATTCTGCACATATCTTTTTATATCCATTCTCTGCAATTTGTTTTCGTTGCTCTTCATGTTCCAGATAATATCTTACCTTATATACAAGATCTGGAATATCTTCATATATTTCAATATCCTGACCCGGAACAAAATATTCATACAACTCAGGCTGCGCATTAGAAATAACAAACCCTCTGCAGGCCATAATATCAATCACTCTCAATGGAATCCCCGACTGGATAGTGCATAGTGACATATTAAGATTTATTCTACTTCTCGTAAACACTTCTGGCATTCTGTTGTAATAATCTGCGTATCCTTTGTAATTCACTTTATTAAGCTGTTCTGATCTATCACCAGAATACACATCCACATCAAATCTGTTCTGAAGCACAGAAAGTGCAGTGACACGCAGTCTTCCAGTAATCTCTTTAGCAAGAGTATACGATAATTCCTCTTTTGTTACCATATATGTTCCATTGCTTTTTTTTAGAAAATCTTTATTTATACTGCCCATAGCATCAGAATCCAACATCTCATCCACAAGATATCCTTGTGGCATTACGATTTGTGCATCCATAACAGCTTCCAGATATCCTCGATTATATTGACTTAATCCACCAGCTATATCATAAAATTCAGATTTGTACAATTGTCCAACAAAAGCCACATCTGATGTGTACTCTTTATTATCTGACACAGTTTCACCTATTCCAAACACCTTCGGACTTGATGCAAGTGGCAAATATCTGGCACCCTCTACTCCTTCTTGTCTGTATGTGTCCGCCTGCACACGATCAAAGAAGTATATTGTGTTACATGCATTTTTCAGAGAATTTTTTCTTCTAATATGCAATGGTGAATCGTATACCCACGAAATATACTTTATCTTTTTATTCTCACATATATCTGAAATTAATGGTAAAAAATTAACTGACAATATCTTCGAATAATTTTCTTTTTCAATTTTCTTAATAAATCTATTAGAAAACGCAACATCTTTATCCCAATTTTTTGGAATATCATAGTAGGTATCATAATCTATATGCAATGCTTTAAGTGCATTCTCAATACCCCTTTGCATGAATGCATTCCATTGATAAAATAATATTTTTCCCATAGATTGTCCTAATCTTCAAACATTAATAAAAAAGCTGATATCAAACAATCAGTAATTTGTTTGATATCAGCAAATAAACTTAATGTATCATATGTTTTACTGTAATAATGAAAGTACACCCTGTGTCTGCTGATTAGCCTGTGTAAGCATTGACTGTCCAGCCTGT
>ERZ791903.1326-NODE-1326-length-24695-cov-3.522890_pt1 | contig 24695 bp, 19 predicted proteins | sample MGYA00510148_ERZ791903 | MGnify/ENA primary metagenome ERZ791903 (study PRJEB30046, sample SAMN00792080) | human gut metagenome | study: EMG produced TPA metagenomics assembly of the A metagenome-wide association study of gut microbiota in type 2...
CATTGATGCCGTAATCGTAGTAGTTCTTCTTGCATACGTTCCAGACATATTTTCTTGTCTCCGGATTGAACACGTCGATCTCAACGCAGTCACCCTGGAAATCGTATGTCTGCTTTTTCGCGCAGACTGTCCCTGTATGTTTTTCATTTTATTAGATTTTTTGTCTGTTTCTTGAAGTTTTTATCCGATTTCTAACACTATTTTGATCTTTTTACCAAATTTGCGGAATGGGCTTTATTTTTAACTGCACAAATTCCATTTCTTATGATAGAATATTTACGAAAAAATAAAGTATCTGATTCACTATACTTTGATTCACAATAAAATGAGGGAGTAATCCATGATTCAAACGAAAGATTCGAACTTAACCTTCCGCCCGCTGACCATCGACGACGCAGAGCAGTACAATGCACTTCTGCGCTACGCCTTTCAGGTTACAGAGCAGGAGCTTTCCGAAAGCGGATGGAAAGACGATGAAATCAAGCAGTCCAAATTCCCGGTTCTCGTCCGTGCCGATGTGCTCGGCTGTTTCTGCGAGGAGGATCTGGTATCACAGTTCGCGGTTTATCCGCTGGACATGAATATCTACGGTGTCCGCTATCCCGTTGGTTTTGTCACCAGCGTCTGCACCTACCCGGAATACACCGGCCAGGGCATCATGAAAAAGCTGATGATCCGGAGTCTCACGCGCATGCGGGAAAACCACCGTTCCTTTGCGCTTCTCTATCCCTACTCCATTCCGCTCTACCGGAATCTCGGATGGGAAATCATTTCCAATAAGATGACGTACACCATCAAGGACACGCAGGTGCCGCGGAAACTCAAAGCCCCTGGCTATGTGCGCCGCGTGGCATGGGATGACAAGGATTTCAAGGAACTACATACCAAATTTGCTTCGAAGACGCACGGCTGCCTCTACCGCAACAATCTGGCGTGGGAAGAATATTTCCGCTGGGATGAGGATGATACCGTCGTTGCGATCTACTATTCCGCTGATGATGTGCCGTACGGCTACATGGTCTATCTGATCAGCTCCGATATCATGCATATCAAAGAGATGATCTATCTGAACCGCGAAGCGCAGCTGGGACTCTGGGAGTATATTCATGCGCACGATTCCATGATCGATGAGGTCAAAGGAAATAACTACTACAGTGAACCCATCGCGTTCGAGCTTGAGGACAGCGATATCAAAGAAACGATTCGCCCATACTCGATGGGGCGTATCATCGATGTCGTGCAGTTTATGGAACATTACGCCTGCGACCCGGACGAGCCGGATGTGTGTATCCGTTTTGAGATCGAGGATGAGCTGCTTCCGTGGAACAATGACAGCTTCACATTCTTCTTTGAAAAAGGACACTGTGTGCCGACCGACCGCGAGCCGGACCATGTGATGAAAATGACGATCGCATCGCTCACGACACTGCTGCTCGGCTACAAGACGGCTTCCAAGCTGTATGAGATGGCGCGCATCGAAACGACGCCACAGACTGTGGAATGCCTGGATGACCTGCTCTTCCACCATATTCCATATGTTTCGGACTATATTTAATTTATTTTACGCATTGCAAAAGAGGGACTCCCGTGAAAGGAATCCCTCTTTTTCTATGTAACATTTTTTAGTTTTCTTCCAGTTTGATTTTCTCCTGCAGCACAACGCAGCCTGCCATATCGCCGATGACGTTGACGCATGTGGCACCCATGTCACACAGTGTATTGATACTGATGTAAACGCCCATGACGCCGGCCGGAAGACCTGCCATCGTGGCGAGTGCTGCGAACGATGCGATCGCACCGCCCGGGATACCCGGTGTTCCGACAGAAAGCAGGACGTTGGCAAGCAGAATGATCACCATCATCGAAATGCTGACGCTGATGCCGCAGGCATTTGCGAAGAACATGATCATAAACGACATCAGGATCGATACCGCATCCATGTTGACGGTGGCACCGAGCGGGATTGCAATACTGCTGATCTGGTTCGAAACGCCGAGTTCTTTCTCGACACAGCGCTTGCTGATTGGGATCGTCGCGGAACTGGAACATGTTCCGAATGCATTCAGGGCTGCCGGCATGATCGCCTTAAAGAACTTGACCGGACTCGTCTTTCCGATGAGTTTTACAGCGCCGCCGTAGACGACGATCGCAAATCCATAGAATGCCACATACAGAATGATGAGCTGGGTTGCCAGGGAAACGATGGTTTTGGTTCCGTTTGCCTCGACAACCGGCACGATCGTACAGAAGACACCGATCGGGGTGAAGTACATAACGGTGCTGATGACTTTTAAGCAGACCTCATTCAGGGAGTCGATCACGTTTAAGAGCGGCTGTCCCTTCTCTCCGACCGCAATCAGCGTAAAGCCGACAACGACAGCGAACACGAGTACCTGGAGCATGTTGCCCTCCGCAAATGCTTTCACCGGGTTGGACGGGATCAGGTTTTTGATCGTGTCGAGGATGCTGGTCATCTCGGTCGCCTGGATATCGGAAGTTGCCATCTCAAAATGGACTCCCTTTCCGAGGCGGATCAGTCTTGGAATGATAATGCCGACTGCACTTGCAATCGCGGTGGTGCACAGGAAGAAAATCATCGAGTAGCCGGTGATCTTACCTGTCGTTTTTGCATTTCCGATGCTGCAGATGCCCATGACAATTGAGCAGAATACCATCGGGAAAATCATCATATTCAAGGCGTTCATGTAGATGCCGCCGATGACGCCGGTTACGGTCAGAATCGGCGTAAAGCGGTCCGCCAGAAGAAGTCCGGTTAAAATACCGAGAAGCAGTCCGGTAAAGATCGCACCTGTAATATGCTTCTGATACCATGCATAAAACTTTTTCATATGTTCTCTCTTCTCTCCTTTTTCACAGAGTAAGAGGCAGGTGTCCCTGTATCTTCTACCTGCCTCTTCGCATACAGCCATCTTATCACACAACCGCGGATAATTCCACCTAAAAATGGATTTATCCGCGGTTTTTCTGGCTTTTTGTCTTTTTTCTCTTTTTTATACGGCTGCTGCCCGGCTGTGGACTTTCTTCCGCACAATCAGATAGCAGATCACCTGCAGGATAATCGTGATGATCCACGATCCCGGATACGAAATGAACAGCACATACAGCGAGCGGTGCTGCGGGAAAATGCCGAAGATCCACACGATTCGCGTTCCGACCGTTCCGATGACGGACAGAATCATCGGCACCGCCGAGCATCCCATACCGCGCAGGGCTCCCGGGAAGAGGTCCATGATGCCGCAGAGGAAATACGGAACCGTCGTGATCGACAGAATTTCCATACCGCAGCGGATAACCTCCGGGTCCCCGGTGTAAATCTGCAGGATTTCCGTACCGAACAGATACGCGCCGCCACCCATCACCAGTGCGATGCCGCTGGAGAGAATCAGGCAGTCGATCAGCACCTTATCCATTCGTTTGTATTTTCCGACACCGTAGTTCTGGCTTGTGAAGCTCATGCACGCCTGGGTGACGGAGTTGACTGAGGTGTATAAAAATCCCAGCACATTGTTGGCCGCCGTGTAGCCTGCCATTGCAATCGAACCGAAGGAATTGACGGATGACTGCAGCAGCACGTTCGAGAAGTTGATAACGGTACTCTGAATACCCGCCGGGATGCCGACCTGGAAAATCGGGATGATGTAATCCTTTTTCAGGCACAGCTTCGAGAACCGGAGCTGATAACTTCCCTCGCTCTTATAGAGGCACCGCAGAACCAGCAAGCAGGAGATCGCCTGCGAAACCACCGTTGCAATCGCCACACCTGCCACGCCGAGACTGAACACAATCACGAGGAACATATTCAGACCAGCGTTGATCACACCCGATACAATCAGGAAATACAGCGGCCGCTTCGTGTCGCCGACGGCACGCAGAATCGCCGCACCGTAGTTGTACAGCATGAAAAACGGCATTCCCATAAAGTAAATTCTCATATACAATGCCGACTGATCAATGACATCCGCCGGTGTATCCATCAGCTCCAGCGCGCCTTTTGCAAAAAATACGCCCACAAACGCCATCACAACGCCGCTGATCAGCGCCAGCATGATCGATGTATGTACCGTTTCCGACATCTCCCGGTCGCGCCCCGCCGCATAATACCGCGCCGCCAGTACATTCGCACCGAGTGAAATTCCCATAAACAGGTTGATGAACACGTTGATGAGTGCCGTTGTCGATCCGACAGCCGCAAGCGCCTGGCTTCCGCTGAACCGTCCGACGACGATGATATCCACCGCGTTGAACATCAGCTGCAGAATGCCGGACACCATCAGCGGCAGCGAAAAGGAAATCAGCTTGTCCATAATCGTGCCGTTGCACATGTCGATTTCATATTTGTTCTTTTTCAAAAATACTCCTCCTTCTTTTGTAGCAGATATGCAGTCTTACACCGCAGACATATACAGAAATGATACCACTTTTTTCCGGTTCTGCACAGAGACTTTCCATAATTTATTGACTTCTGTAAAGTCCACAGGTAAAATAAATACAATTACAGTTTTTCTGTATATAAATCAAGGACAGGAGAAAACCTATGAAAAAAATATGGATTACAGGTGCCGAAGGCCACATCGGTACTGCCCTTCTGGAACTGCTGGAGGGTGTGGAATATCAGCTTCTTCCGACGGATATTCACGAGGTTGATATTACCAAAATCGATGAAGTCACACAGTTTGTTTATGTCAACCGTCCCGACGTTATCATCAACTGCGCCGGTATGACCGACGTTGCCGAGTGTGAAAAAAACCTCGACGAAGCCTATCGTGTCAATGCCATCGGTGTGCGCAACGTAGCGCTTGCCGCCAATGATATCGACGCAAAGGTTATTCAGATCTCAACGGATGATGTTTTCGACAAGGAATCCCGCATCCCGTACAACGAGTTTGATACCGTGCATCCGCGTACGATCTACGGAAAATCAAAAGAGGCCGGAGAGAAAATCCTGACACAGCTTTTGAACCGCTTTGTCATCATCCGAAGCTCCTGGATTTACGGGATCGGCCGCGATTTTGTGGATGAAGTACTCCGCAATGCGGCAAAAGGCGGCACGATGGAGGTTCCAAACAACCAGTATGCGGCTCCAACCAGTGCTTTTGAGCTTGCGCGCGTGATCTGCCACTTTATCGACAGCGAGGAGTATGGTCTGTACCACGTTGTCTGCCCCGGAAGCTGCAGCCGCTATGAGTTTGCAAGAACCATCCTCGAGTATACCGGAAAAACCGGTGACCTTGATCTCTACCCGGTTGTCGCACGCGATGATGTCCGCCCGACCTATTCTGTTCTGGACAACATGATGCTCCGCCTGACCGGTATTCCTGAGCCGCTCGACTGGAAAACGGCACTGAAAGAATATCTCGAAGAAACCGGAGGAATCGAATAATGGTCCGAAACAGAAAAGAAACAACGGAAAAGTCAAAAAAGAAGCCCGGGCTTTCCACCCAGATTTTTATTGCCCTGCTGGCCGGTGCGCTGCTCGGCGTGGTGATTCACTATTGGATCCCGTCCAGCTATATCAAGGACACCGTCATCGTAGAAGGTGTGCTGTATGTCATCGGACAGGGCTTTATCCGCCTGATGCAGATGCTTGTCGTACCGCTTGTCTTCTGCTCCCTCGTCTGCGGAAGTATGTCCATCGGAGACAGCAAAACCCTCGGAAAGGTCGGCGTAAAAACGATCGGCTTTTACCTTGTTACCACAGCACTTGCCGTCTGCATCGCACTTGGAACCGCCCTGCTCATTCACCCGGGTCTCGGACTTAACATGAGTGCGGTTCAGAAAGCCGACCTGTCCTCGACAGCAGCAGATTCCAGCGTCAGCCTGGTGGATACACTGCTCAACATCATCCCGAAGAACCCGATTGGTTCCATGGCAAACGGCGATATGCTTCCCATCATCGTATTCGCCCTGTTTGTCGGTGTAATGCTGGCAAAGCTCGGAAACCGTGCTTCGGTCGTTTCCAACTTTATCAGCCAGTTTAACGATGTCATGATGGAAATGACCATGACGGTCATGAAGGTGGCCCCGGTCGGCGTTTTCTGTCTGATTGCACGTACCTTTGCAACGGTCGGCTTTTCTGCGTTCGCACCGATGCTGAAATACATGGGAAATGTAACACTGGCGCTGGCACTGCAGTGCTTCGTCATTTATCAGGTTCTTCTGTTCGTATTCACACGGCTGAATCCGATTAAATTCGTGAAGAAATTCCTTCCGGTTATGGGATTTGCATTTTCCACCGCAACCTCCAACGCGACAATCCCGATGTCGATTGATACACTGAACAAAAAGATGGGTGTCTCGAAGCAGATTTCTTCGTTCACCATTCCGCTCGGCGCAACCATCAACATGGATGGTACCTCCATTATGCAGGGTGTCGCTGTCATCTTCATCGCAGAGGCGTACGGTATTCATCTGACCCCGGCAAACCTCGCAACGGTTGTTGTTACCGCAACACTGGCTTCCATCGGTACCGCCGGTATCCCAAGCGTCGGACTTGTTACCCTGGCTATGGTACTGAATTCCGTCGGACTGCCAACGGAGGGTATCGCTCTTATCATGGGTATCGACCGTATTCTCGATATGCTGCGTACCGCCGTCAACATCACAGGCGATGCTGTCTGCACAACGATTGTCAGCCATCAGGAAAAGGCGCTCAACCGCGAAGTGTTCAATCGCGATTAACCGCAAGGAACCGCTTACGCGCTTACGAAAAGCCCTTTTCAGGCATGCCTACGGCAAGAAAGAATCCTGTAAATTACAAAAACGCGTTCCCGTTTTCGGAAACCCCTGTGGTTTCCGGCGGGAACGCGTTTTTATTATCTTATTTCTCTGTTACAGTTCAAATGCCTGGCGGATGCTGTCGTAATGCAGGAATTTACCTTCTGCGGCGTACCCTTTGATTTCGTCCAACGTAGCAAAACGGTAGCCGTCTGTTTCTTCCTCCTGAAGATGGAGATCTTCGTCTTTGACATCCATCACGAAGCGATAGACATCGACAAAGTAATTGTCTCTCTCATCCGGGTTGATGCGCCGGTAGGTAAAGAGATAACCGCCGTCAGCCTTGCTCACATCGAGTCCGGTTTCCTCTCTGACCTCACGGCGCACGGCCTCCCAAGAGCTCTCTCCTGCCTGTGCCGCGCCGCCGGAAACCTCCCACCAGCCCGGTGCCCAGGCTTTCGTCATGACACGTTTTGTGATAAGGAAGGTTCCGTCCGGTCTTGCGATTACGCCGAGCACCGTCAGGTGAAACTCGTCCGGCTTCATATGCCAGTCATTCCGCTTCATCGTGCGGCCGGTCGGCTGTTTGTTTTCATCATAGATATCCCAGAGTTCCATATCGTGTTTTCTCCTGTCGAACTTCTTCCGAACCCCATCGCGATTTTTCTTCCCTTTCGCATGGTTCTGAATCATTACAGATACTGTTTAATCTCTTCCATCACATTTTCCAGCGGAATCTGTGTTTTCAGAGTCTTATCGCGGGATGCAACCTCGACAACGCCCTGTTTCATATTTTTCGGGCTTACGATGATGCGAAGCGGAATGCCGAGCAGGTCGGCATCGGCAAACATTACGCCGGCTCTGACGCTTCTGTCGTCGTAGATCACTTCGATGCCTGCGTTCTGCAGATCCTCGTACAGCTTGTCCGCGTATGCTCTTACTTCCTCGTCATCGACGCGGACCGCACAGAGGTGTACCTGCCACGGAGCGATAGCTTTCGGCCAGATCGGGCCGTACTCATCGTGATGTGCCTCGCAGACCGATGCTGCCAGACGGCCGACACCGATACCGTAGCATCCCATGATCGGGGTCTTGCTCTCGCCGTTTGCATCGACATAGGTCATATTCATGGATTTTGTATATTTGGTTCCAAGCTGGAAGATATTTCCGACCTCGATACCCCTGGAAATCTTCACGGTCTTTTTGCCGCATTTCGGGCAGATGCCGCCCTCCTGGATTTTTGCAAAATCGTGATACTCGGCATTCGGAACGTCGCGCTCCATGTCGAGTCCTTTGTAATGATGCTCTGCCTCGTTGGCTCCGCAGGAAAGGTTGTTTCTTCCCTCGAGGGATTTATCATAGAGAACAACGGCATCTCCGTTCACCTTCAGGTTCACAGGTCCGATATAGCCTGCGTTCAGTCCGCATTCTTCGGTGATCACGGCTGCGTGAACCTGCTCGCCGAGGAAGTTGACCAGCTTCGTCTCGTTGACTTCGAGATCACCGCGGATGAAAAGGACAACGTATTTATCATCAACATTCTGCTGATAAACAACGGCTTTGCAGGAGTTCTTTGTCTCGTCTCCGAAGAAATTGCAGACGTCTTCAATGGTGTGGACGTTCGGTGTATAAACCTTTTCGAGTGCAGCGGATTCTGCGTCTCTTGCGATATCGGAAATGTTCTCAGCTGCCTCCATGTTGGCTCTGTAATCGCAGGAATCACACAGAACGATGGAATCCTCTCCGACCGGAGTCAGAAGCATGAACTCATGGGAGATGTTTCCGCCCATCATACCGGAATCGGATTTGACAGATACCACCTCCGGCACGCCGACACGCTCGAAGATGCGCTCGTATGCTGCGTGGCATTTCTCGTAATACTGCTCCAGATCTTCCTGGCTGGTATGGAAGGAGTAAGCATCCTTCATCGTAAACTCACGCACACGGATCAGTCCGGCTCTCGGACGGGCCTCATCACGGAATTTTGTCTGGATCTGATAGATCATAAACGGATATTTGGTGTAGCTCTGTGCATACTCGCGTACAAGGTGTACGGCTGCCTCCTCGTGGGTCATGCCGAGTACCATTTTGGCATTGTTGCGGTCGGTGAAACGCAGCAGTTCATCGCCGATGCTATCGTAACGGCCGGACTCATCCCACAGAGAAGCCGGCATGACAACCGGGAACTGCACTTCCTGGCCGTCGATTTTGTCCATCTCCTCGCGCAGGATCTGCTCGATTTTGCGCACAATGCGGCGCAGCGGCAGATAGGAAGAATAGATTCCGTTTGCCATATATTTGATGTATCCGCCTTTTACCATAATAGCATGGCTGTCGATGACACAGTCAGCAGGTCTTTCTTTGAAGCGCTCTCCTACTAATTTTTCAAGTTTCATTTTCTGATTTCCTCCTTATTCTTTGGGTTTTCAACATCTGAAGTCTTCCAGACGCGAGAACATTCCAGCCTGTCCGATTTTAAGCTTTTAGTCAACATTTTACGCATCTAACTCATCACTGAAGTAACGAGTTAGATGCTTCGTTTTCAAACAGAAAAAAGCCCTAAACCGCAAGCTGCAGTTTAGGGCGAATTTTTTTATCCGCGGTACCACCTAAATTCAGGAAAACTCCTGCACTCTGACACAAAGCATTTGTACCCCACGATTTTTGTATTTTGTAATACGCGTGATCTCTGCTCTCTGTACCTTCTCTGTAACGGGAGATCCCGGTGCAGCCTACGAAATAAATTTTCCCTGATGGATTTTCTTCTCTTCGGTGCACAGCTCCAAGACCGGTTCACGATAGATTCTGCAAAAAGCTTTCACCTGCCGCTTTCTCTCTGAATGCGCTCTGTCGCTACTGTTTCTTTTCGTCGCTTTTTCACTGCACTGATTGTAGCAGAAACCGGAAAAGAATGCAAGCCCGTTCCTTCCGCTTTTTCTGCATAAACGCCCGCACAGGTTACAGACCTTCCCGGTACATTCTGCTGATTGCCGCCTGGGCTTCCTCAGACTGTTTTTTCTCAATCCATGCTTTGCGGTCACTCAAAATAGCCAGCATCTCATCGACAACGTCCTCGGCGCGCGGGCTTGTGACGCGGTAGAGATAGCCGAGCATCCGCGTGGCGGTAAAGTCCGTGTTCATCTGGCGGTATGCAATTTCCCGGCAGAAGTCGTCCGGGTAACCGTTGTGTTTTAACGCACGGTACAATTCGTCATTTCTCGTTTCTGGCATTGCCTGTCTCCCTTTTTCCTTTAAACATTTACGTTTCCGCTGTTCAGGCCTTCCGTCTTTTCCTCAAGTGGCAGCCAGTCCAGTGCCTTTTTGATCCACTCATCCCAGAAATCCCATTCATGGCCACCCTTACTCTCATAGTAGACAATGTCCATGCCGCTCTCTTCCATCCGTTTATGGTAGAGACGGTTTACTTCCAGAAGTCCGTCCTCTGTTCCGCACGCCTGGAATACGGTCGGCACATTGACAGACGGATCTTTTTTCCGTGCTTCCTTTAACTGCTCGATAAGAACAGCCGGGTTTTTGTCACTCTTTGCTGCTTCGACCAGATTTCCGAAATAACCTTCTTCATGTGCAAAGCTGTCCGCTCTGCTCTCTTCCGGATTTTCCAGCACATGAAGTGCACCGGACAGGCAGATCACAGCCCCGAAGGTATCGTGATATTTCAGGCCATTTCTGAGTGCTCCAAAACCACCCATGGAAAGGCCTCCGATAAAGGTGTCTTCTCTTTTTCTGGACAGCGGAAACATTTTTCTTGTAATCTCAACCAGTTCTTCTCCGATAAACTGTCCGTGCATGGCACCGATGGACGGCTGATCCACATAAAACGCATTCTCGCCGGCCGGCATGACAACGGCAAGGTTTTTCTCCTCTGCCCATCTTTGGATTCTGGTTCCATGAACCCAGTCTGTCTCATTCCCAAAAATGCCATGCAGCAAATACAGCGTTTTAAACGGTTTTTCCTCGCGCTCCGGCTGCCCAAAGGTAAATTTGTCGACCGGCAGAATAACCTGCAGCGGTACGGTGCGCATTAAAGTTTTTGACATGAAGCTTACCTGAATAAATGCCATAATAAAAATCCCCCTGTGGATATATATTTTTCTTTATTTTACGCCTTATTTCCGCGTTTCGTCAACGTGGAGTTTTGCGTTCCTCCGGTTCCGGCTTGCACCCCGAAGCAATTCACGATATAATCATGTTTATAGCAATCCCAGAAAATAATGCAAAAAATTCAGCACTGCAGAACGTGAATTACTGCGTCACGGATTTTCGTCGTACCCCGGTACGCCTTCAAATCCGTTCCTTGTAATTCGCGCCCTGCAGCACTGCCTTTTTTGCGTTATTTTCTGGTCTTGCTATAGTTTGAATTTTTTCTGTGACAAGATAAGGAGATTTTCTATTATGATAAAGTTGATTGCAACCGATGTCGATGGAACGCTCGTCAAAGACGGCACACTTCTGATCGACCCGGAATATATGACTGTTGTTTCCAGGCTTGTCGACCAGGGCATCCATTTTGTTGTCTGTTCCGGCCGCCAGTTTTCCAGTGAACAGAAGCTTTTCGCTCCGATCAAGGACCGCCTGCTCTACATCTCCGATGGCGGAACTGTCGTGCGCACACCGGAAAAGATTCTGAAAACATATCCGATGGAAACGGCACTCTGGAAATCCATGTGCCGCATGGTACACGACGAACTTCCGTCCTGCGACTGCTTTGCCGCCACCCCGGACTACTGCCTCGCCGAAGATGCCGGAAGCCGCATGTTTCACTGGCTCCGCGACTCCTACGGCTTCGATGTCCGCGAAGTACCGGATCTATCGAAGGTAGAAAACGAGGACATTATCAAATTCACAATCTACCATCCAACCTCCTGTGAAGAGCTTTGCTCCCCAAATTTCATCCCGGCGTGGAATCATCAGGCAAAACTCGCTGTCGCCGGTAAGGAATGGTTGGACTGCAACGCCCGCGGCGTCAGCAAATGGACCGGTCTCTCATTTCTGATGAACTACTTTGGCCTTACCCCAGACGAAGTCTGCTGCTTCGGCGACAACCTGAACGACATCGAGATGCTTCAGAACGCTGGCGAAAGCTACGCCGTCTCCAACGCCCGAGCGGAAGTCATCGCCTCAGCAAAACACCCCTGCCCGCCGTACTGGGAGAACGGGGTGCTGCAGGTTTTGAAAACGTTTTTGAAGGAAACGACAAACCCGTTTTGATTTAAAAAATCCAGGCATCCTATACGGATGCCTGGATTTTTAATTCTCTGTTTCTTTACAGTACCCCATGCGGCGCAATGCCGATCGCAAATTCGACTGCAATCGCTACCAGGACTACCAGCAGCGAAATGATGAATCCGTGCAGCATCGGCTTTGCGCCGGAGCGGCAGAGGGATTTGAAATCGGTGTTCAGGCCGATGGCCGCAAGGGCGGCCACCATCAGAAATTTGCTGATGGTTTTTAATGCGGCTGCTGTGCCTGCCGGGATAAGACCTAAGGAGGTCAGTGCTGACATGGCGAGAAAGCCTAAGATAAACCATGGAAAAATGGATTTGATGCTTACCTTTACGGCGGTTCCTTCTGCTGCCTGTGCTTTTCGCTTCAGATGTACGTTGATTGCGGCGAATGCCAGGACAGCCGGGATAATGGCGAGGGTTCGCGTCAGTTTTACCATGGTGGCGAAATCACCGGCAACCTCGCTGAATGCGTAACCGGTGGCAACGACGCTTGAGGTATCGTTGACCGCAGTTCCGGCCCAGAGGCCAAACGCGGCATCCGAAAGGCCCATCCAGTGACCGAGGATCGGGAATACGACAATCATGACCGTATCAAATAAAAACGTTGCGGAGAGGCCATAGGCAATGTCCATATCGGTTGCCTCGATGACCGGCGCGATTGCCGCGATCGCGGAACCGCCGCAGATACCCGTGCCGGCGTTGATGAGGCTGCTCGTCTTCCAGTTCAGTCCCATTGCTTTTCCGATCAGTGCGCCAAGGCCGAAGCACGTTGCCAGGGTAAATACCATAACCGTCAGGGAAAATCTTCCGACCGTCAGCACCGTGCGGATATTCAGGCTCGCACCGAGCAGAATAATCGCAAATTTCAGGATCTTCTTCGATGTAAATTTAATTCCCGGCGCCGTCACGCTGTTCGGCTTGTAAAAGGCGTTCACAATCATACCGATAAACATGGCGATGACCGACGCTCCGATAAAGTGCAGGCCGGCGCTCTCCTCCAGGCTTTCCAGGAATTTCGCCGCAACGGCAATCACCAGCGCAATCGCCGCTCCGGGAATCAGTTTCTTTGCGTTTTTCATAATAATAACTTCCTCCAGATGTATCGTTTTTTCTTTCTCTCTCCCCAAAACATTCCGTATTTTTCATCACGTCTGATGCTGCCACTTCCCGCTTCGATAGCGAAGGACAAAGAAAATGGCACGAACAACCCAGTCCATCGTCATGGCGACCCAGACACCGAAGACGCCGAATCCCATACGCACACCGAGCACATAGCTCATGCCGATTCTGCAGATCCACATGGAAAGAATCGAGAGAATCATGCAAAATGCCACATCATTGGACGCGCGGAGTACATTCGGCAGATTGAAGGCAATTGGCCAGATTATCATACAGCAGATGCCGTGGTAAACGATGATATCTTCCGTCATGGCTGTTGCCTCCGCAGACAGACTGTAAACGTGAAGCACCGCCGGAAGTGCCGCGATGACACCGAGACAGCAGACGATCATCATGCCATAAATGATGATGTGCAGCTTTTTCGCATAGTATTTTACCTGCTCATAGTCTCCCGCTCCCGCGCACTGTGCGCTTACGGTCAGCACTGCATTTCCGATCGCCATACCGGGCAGTGTCTGGAAGACAGCAATCGTGTTGGACACGGCATTTGCCGCGATCGACGCTGTTCCGAACTGTGTGATCATACTTAAGACCATAATTTTGCCGAGCTGGAACATACTGTTCTCGAGGCCGTTCGGAATGCCGATGCCAAGGATTTTTTTCAGCATATGGAAATCCGGTTTTAATTTCACCGGATAAGAGCACCGCACTGGATACCGCTTATTATGTACGAGAACAAATGCTGCCGCAGCCGCGTACATACGTGAAAGCAGCGTCGGAATCGCAACGCCGTCCACGCCGAATTTCAGCGCATAGACCAGAAGCGCATTTCCCGAAATATTGATCAGGTTCATGACGATGGATATTTTCATCGGCGTTTTCGAATCACCCTGCGCACGGAAAATGGCCGCACAGCCGTTGTAAACCGCCAGAAACGGAATGGAGGCCGCTACGATCATCAGATAAATATTGCAGTTTCTTTCTACCTCTGCCGTAATGTTTCCAAACACAACATGTAGAATAAACGGCTTTAAAAGATAGACCGCCGCCATGATCACAACTGACAGCGCCGTTGTCACCAGCAGAAGCTGGTCAGCTGCCTCACATGCTTTATGCGGCCGCTTCTTTCCGATATACTGGCCGCACACGACGGCTCCGCCGGTTGCAATCGCGGTGAACATGTTGATCAGCAGAATAAAGATCGTATCAATCAGCGACACACTCGACACCGCCGCCTCGCCGACACTGGATACCATAATTGAATCCGCCATGCCGACTGCGATGGCAAGAAGCTGTTCAATCAGAAGCGGCACAATCAGCTGTTTCAGATCCGCATTGGAGAACAGGTCACCATCCCGTTCCTTCAGATAATTCATCTTTTGTTTCCTCCATTTTCATACCTTCTCCGTTGATGAGTTTTTACGCATGTGTATTACACTTATGCTGTTTTTATCTTACCTGCATTTTTACGTAAAAGCAAGAAGAACCGGCATTATCTCTTTACCGGTTCTCCATTGATTGTCTGTACCAGGACTTTGTCAAATCTTGCGTATTTTTTTACTTCTTTCATCAGCGTATCGAGGTCTTTCACAATCTGCTCGCGCTTTCCTGTCGGTCCTATGAAATATTCTCTGCCGCCCATTTCCAGCGGATTTCCTGTCGTTCTTGTGCGCACACCGAAAGTAAGTCTTCTGCTTCCTCTCCGGTAATAAATTGTATAGGTACGCGGCACATAGTTGAACAGGGAACTTTCTATTTCAGAAACCGTATAAAATTCACCACTCTCTTTCGCCGCCGCATACCGCCTGTCCTTCAGGCAGTCCATTTCGGCTACAGAAATAAAGCAGATCAGATAGTCCAGAAACGAAAACACAACCAGAATCAGCGCTTCCACGATTCGCCCCGTCTTTGTTTTATCCAAAATGTGAACATAGATATCTCCGTAAAATACCGCAAAGAAAAGAATAATACTCAAAATAATCTTAATCCACGGCCAGAGACGGGATTTAATTTTCCGGTTTACTTTAAAAACATTGATCCAGTCAAGCAACTGTTTTTCCTCCAAAGCTGTAATTATACATGTATTATACTACTCTCTTTCCCCCGTAAAAACAACAGAAATCCGATCACTTCCACTCTTCTCATGCTTTATTTTCCTTATACTTGACACCGTATGAAGTGAGGAGATCACAAAATTCGTCGGCACTGATTGGCATAGTACGGACACAACTAAATTGTGACTTATCAAATATCACAAAGCTAGTAAATGGATGATATGTTGAAAAAAACAGACCACTATCTTTTTGTTTTGATACGTTAAAGAAAAAATGATTTTTATATCTTTGTATAACGGAAAAATCCTCCCATACAATTTTTTTCTTATATCCCAAAAAGGCAAGTTCCATTCCCCACTTATGGATGTAAATACGTGTTAAAGCATCTACACTTCCCCATGACACTATCCCACAAATAAACATTATTCCAAATATTACCCAAAGCTTTTGAGGCAAATTATATAATTCACATTGTTTTTTTGCATCTTCCCAAAATCTTGTCATAAGATACCCGATGCCTATTAATGTAGCAACTTGTGCAAACATAAAAAACTTACGATATCCTGCTCTCATATTTTCTCTTTAATTCCTTCGATCTTTATTTTCTTTCCGTGTACTGAACACCATATGAAGTGAGCAGTTCACAAAATTCGTCGGCGTTAAGCGGCATGGTATGAACAGAACGATTTCGCGAATTATCGAATATTACAAAACTGGTAAAGGGATGAAACATTGCCCAATACGGACCTGCATCTTTTTGTTTTGACATATTGAAGAAAAAATGATTATGATATCTTCGTATAACAGAAAATTCTTCCCATTCGATTTTTTTCTTATATTTCAAAAATGAGATCTGCATTCCCCATTCATAAATGTAAATACTGGTTAAAGTATTTATAATTCCAGCAGCCGTACCAAAAGTATAAATCATAAACCACAATATCATAAGTGCTTTATCTTGCATGTTATAAGAACTAATTTGACCTTTTCCCTCTTCCCAAAAATTCAGCATAAGGTATCCGCAGCCCATAAATACCAATATACTAAAATATTTATAAAATTTACGATATCCTGCCTTCATATTTGCCACCTACTAATTTAACTTTTTGAACATTTCCGCTTTTACAACATCAAAGTTGTCTGCGCAAAGGAATCTGCACAATTCCAGATCGTAATAGCGGCTGGCGGTGACATAGAGCTTGGTGTCGTCATCGTAGCAGTAAGCACGATAGCGGAATGGATTGAGCTTTCCGATATTTTCTCCGCTGGTATCGGTCAGACCGGTCTGTTTTCCCCATATTTAAAACGAGCATTACCTCTATTAGAAATATAATACTTGTTTTTAATGAATATGCATGGAACTCATCTTTTCCATTTACCCATATACTCACCACATAGTAATTAATAATAACACACAGAATCAAATCTACACCTGTACCAAATTTTCCCCATATTACTTTCATACAATTTTCTCCTCGTTATTTCTTTCGACTGTGCAATATTCGCACCACTTGTATCCATGGTATTTACCAGTTCTCCCCCTGCATCGTAAGAATAGTTTACTCCCTGCTTTCCATCGCTGTCAATCCGTCCGATGACATCGTTTTGCAAAGATGGGATTTTATACTCTTCCCCCGTAAAAACAATATGCTTTATGGCAGTTGATCCATCCCGCTCCCGACAGCAGTCTGCCCCAGCTTTTGTTTCTGATTTCTGTGATCGTATAGCTTCCCTGGTCTTTGATGACTCCCACCACCGGGTATTCTACTCCGGGACCTGTGCGGATGTTGAGCGCCGGGTCTGTTACACGGTAGATGCCGGGATTGTATTCACTTTTCTCACTGCCGTCTTCTGTTTCCCGAATCAGACGCTGGAACCGCTCCCAGTCTCCCCGCTTCTGAATCTGGGACGGGCAGTTTTTGCTGCAGATGTCGTAATGCCGGTAAACTGCATCTGATGGAATCCCCGTCCCGTTCATCAGGTTTTTCACCAGCTCCACCGTATGTAAAAATGCGGTTTCGTAATCATATCCTTTCTGCACGCACATCTCAACCGCGATGCTGTTCCGGTTTCCATATCTGCCGAATAGATTTTTACTTCCATAATTTCTCCCGACATGCCAGCATCCTCTGCTGTGCGGCGCAGCCTGATAAGCGATCTCCCCGTCATCTACGTAATAATGCGCCGACATAATCTGAAAATTTCCCTGGTACTGCGCTCTTGCATGCGCGCGGGCATCGGCTCCGGCGGCAAAATTGTCTGTATTGTGTACCACAATACACTGCGGATGATTTTCCGACCATGTATTCTGGTTGCTACAATAGCTTCTGTCAACCCTCATTTACTCTGCTCCTCCTTTCTCAGCACATCAATCCTTGACCGCAGAACCTCAGGGATTTTCACACCCATCAGCCCTGCATTTTCCAAGATCGAAACCGCTTCATTTAAAATAAATCCAATGCAGACGGCATCCCGCAGGTAATTCGTCTGTGTGAGCTGATCCAGTTTTTCCGCGACCAGCACAAAGAACAGCATCATCCCTTTTCTGCAAAGCCCTTTCCATCCCGCACGGCTCTCCAACGTTCCGTTTTCAGATTTCGGACTCTTTTTAAAAACAACAGGAAGCAGAACACCTCCTGTGATCCAGTCAATTGCCATGAAGCAGACCAGCGTTTCCAGCGCAGCATCCCAGCCTCCAAACTGTGCCGCAAGGAAGCTGCCTGCTACGGCAAGGATCGTGCGATAAATTGATTTCATTGGCATTTCCTTCTTTCTTTTTCTAAATTTGCATATAAAAAGGGAAGTGGCTGGTAATTCGTGGATCTTACGGCCACTTCCACTCTTTTTGTATGTTATTTACTTTCCGTATACTTGACACCGTATGAAGTGAGGAGTTCACAAAATTCGTCGGCGCTGAGCGGTATGATTCCCCAGCCCGGTCCGCGGAACTTGTCGAATATCATGATACTGGTAAATGGGTGATAGGTACACCAGAACAAACTGTCATCTTTCTGTTTCGATATGTTGAAGAAAAAATGATCATTGTATCTTTGTATCACAGTAAAATCTTCCCATTCTATCTTTTTTTCATAGCCCCAAAAAGATAACATTATTCCCCATTCATAAATATAAATTCGTTTTAGTAGAAATGTCACAGTTCCATAAGCTGCTATGCTTAAAAAGAACATTATTCCTAGAAACACTATGATACTTGTTTTTAATGAATAGGCGTGGAACGCATCTTTTTCATTTACCCACAGGCTCACCCACCAATAACTACTAATAGCACACACAATCAGGTCTACGCCGGTACCAAATTTTCCCCATACTACTTTCATACAATCTTCTCCTCGTTATTTCTTACGCTTTGCCTTTGTACAAAACTATTTTTCTTCGCGCAAAGGCATCTTAAAACTTTTCTATCTAAGCGCTGGAAGTCCTATATTTTGCATTTTTCTGGAAATTGCAGGCTTATTACTCTGCCAGTTCTTCTTTTTCCCCCCAACTTTTTTTGTACTAAAGTTGATGTTGCTGTTTTTCTTAAGTGTTGATCCATTTTTATTTGCCTGTTTCTTGGGTTTTCCAAACACTCCATCCAAAACACCGCTTTTGGGATAGCTCAGTAATGGAGACTGAAAAAAGTCTGTAAAAGCACCCAATGCATTCTCAATAGTTTCATTTTTTACATATGCGTTATACGTTTTAGGTTCTAACAAGGTCATTATAGCATCGTAAAATCCTGCCCCCATTGCTCTTGCCATATCTCCTGATTCCTGATACTCTAAATATCCTCCTTTCAAACCACTTACTACTACTGAAAAGATAATTCCTTGGCTATCTCCCAAAACACTACTGATTGCACTTTCTATGGCCACCTCTGCAATTCCTTCTAAGGTTACTTTCTCATTCGCCATTCCGCACTGTACCGCATATACAAATACATCTTTTAAGATATTCCATGCTACTTTTCTGGGATCGATTCCTGGGAATGCCAGCATTAAAATTCCAAAATCACCATCATCATCTACCGCATTCACCGGATTGTTGCAACAGTACACATAAAGGTTCTTTCCATTCATGCTAAACATTTTCGCTTTTACAGCATCAAAGTTGTCCGCACAAAGGAATCTGCACAATTCCGGATCATAATAACGGCTGGCGGTGACATAGAGTTTGGTATCGTCATCGTAGCAGTAAGCACGATAACGGAATGGGTTTAGTTTTCCGATATTTTCTCCGCTGATATCGGTCAGACCAGTCTGTTTTCCCCATGCATCGTAAGAATAGTTTACTACCTGTTTTCCATCGCTGTCAATCAGTCCTATGACATCATTCTGGCTGTTGTACAAGTAATAATACTCTTTTTCTCCCTTTTTCAGCATCAGCGGGGATTTATCCGCACCGTAAACAAACTGAACCAGTACATCTCCATACTTCGTTCCCATCAGTTTGTTTCCGCACCAGTAGTTCTTATGGCTGATTCCGTTCAGGTCTTTCCACTGGACTCTGTGTCCTTCGCTGTCGTAATGGTAAACTGCTTTCTTTCCGTTTAAGGTCAGACTCTGCAGCAGGCTTCCTCTGTACCAGGTCAGTGTTCTTCCCTGATAAGCTGTAATGTTGCCGACCGCATCATAGGAAATGCTGCTGCCATTATAGGAAATAAGCTGATCTTTCCATCCTGAAGCACGGTAGGTAAACAGATCTGTCTTTACCGCATTGCCCAGTGCTCCCGTTGTATAGGAATACTCTTTTCTGGACGTCATATTCATTCCGGCATCGTAGGTATACGTAATACTCTTATTTTCCCATGCAGAATCCACACGGGTCAGTTCACTCAAAGCATTATACGTATATTTTACTTTCTGAACACCATTCTCGGAAATCGTAACAATATTTCCCACAGCATCATAAACAAAGGACAGTTTCTTTCCGTTATTGTTGATTTCTTTGAGAAGCAAGGTTGTAATTCCCGCTTTTCTTCCCGGCACAAAGGTATAGTCGACCGGATATGTTTTGTCCTTCAGATGAATGGTTTTTCTGGTAACACGACATAACGTGTCAAAGGTATACGAAATTTTGACTGCATCATTTACCTTGATCTGATAAATCACATCCGGTGCCTGTGCTTTTCCAACCTCTCCAAATACGCACGATGTTGAAATTTTGCTGTCATCAATCTGATGTACCATGCCTGTGCGTCTGTTCTTGTTGTCATACTGAATGCGCGCCGTTTCTCCATCTGTTGTGCGGTATCCTGCCATTCTCTGGATCATGTCATAGTCAAAGAAAATCTTTCTGTCGTTTTCCAGATCCTCATGGTAAAATACATTTCCATAGTCATCATAGATATTTCGGAAGACTGTCGTTCCATTCCACTTCTGCTCCACGATCTGCTCGTACTTGTCATAGCTGTTTTTCAGCACTTCTCCTGTCGCATACTTTACTTCGCTGAGCGGTCCGTCCGACGGAAGATAATCGTATTCTTCCAGTGCATTTCCGCCTGCCAGAATTCTGGTCTGATTTCCGAGGAAATCATATTCATAGGTATACTCGAATCCATTGTGGGCAATCGTTTTTAACCGGTCACCTTCATCATACGTATAACCCAGTTTTACCGTATTTGTTCCATCAGAAGCCGTCGCACCGGTCAGAAGGTCATTCTTGGTATCATACGTATACGTTACCTTATTCCCTTTTGCATCGGTAACTCCCGTCAGCAGGCGTTCTTTGCTGTCGTATTCGTTTGTTGTTACAAATCCTCTGGCATCTGTCAGTGTTTTTACATTTCGGCCGGTTGCCGTGTAGGTATACTGCGCCGTCATACGTTCGCTGCATTTCTCCAAAATAAATTCCTGTGGACTCATGGCTTCTACTGTTGGATATGCTCCGTTAATTGCTGTATTCTCTTCATGTGAGAGACTTGGAATCATAAAATACCGGCTGTTCTGTTTGATGCAATAATTATTTTTATCCTCTTCACTCACTTCAAACCAGAATTTCTGTTTGCTGTCCGATGTATTTTTCACCTGCAGCGTGAGTGTTCCATCCGAAGCCATAGAAAGTGCTTTTCCCTCTGCATTGGCCGGTTCCAGGAAAAATCCACCTGTTTCATCTCCATGAATCAGAAACATCTGTGCTTCTTTTCCTAAATACCGATTCTGAACAACTGTTGATCCCGCTGTTGTTCCATTTACCTGCATATACTGTCCACTGTATCCAAGACGCATCATATAAATCCCGCCGGAAATCGGCTGGTCACTCTTTCGTTCATATGCAACAGGCTCAAAATACCACTGCTGATTCGGATGTGTTTCTGACTGATCCCAAATCTGTAACTGAATCGAATTATCAAGCTGTGCTCTCGGAAGATCAATCGCTTTTTTGTCCTTAGAAATTTTACTTGTGATCAAATACATTCCTTCTCCTACTGGTTTGATACGAAATTTCTGTGAATCTTTGTTTGCGTATGCAGCTAACTTCGCCTTTGCCCCATTTGCATCCGTTCCGATATCCAGTACATATGTCTCATTTCCGTCAAATGCTTTGAAAATAATATATCCTTCTCCGGCATCCTCAATACGCCATTTCTGCTCCGAACTTCCCGAAAACTCATACTGCTGAACTGCTGCTCCATCTTTATTAGATGCATCTTTTACATCGATATACTTACCAGATTTTCTGTGGCGAATATAATAACTTCTGCCAGCCATTACCGACGTACTTACCCTGTCATGATGAATCACTACGTCCTGCGGATTTCCCTTGTTATCATAGGTATAACGGTACTGAACTCCCTCTGAATTTCTTGCCGCTGTCATATTTTTCTTTCCATCATATTCATACTCAAACGAAGAGCCGGTCACTTTAACCATTTTGGAAAGCAGGTCTGTTTTGTTGCAGATAAATGCATTCTGCTCCGCTGCTGTCTTGGCACTTACAATATTTCCATTTGCATCATACACGTAACTTTCCGCATCATCACGGATCAGCTGTAAGCCGGTAAAGAATGCATCATTCTGCTGTTTCTGGTATTCGAGATAGATCTGAATGGATTCGTAGGTCTTATTTGTTGTGGAACCATCTTTCCTGGTCAGGATTACGCCATTGACAAACTGCCACTCTGTCACATACGGATTGCAGTTCACAATTGTCTCTGTCGTTGTTTTGTCGGTAAAATGAACCACTGCACGAACACGGAAGGTTCGGCCCGGAATGGCGTCTGCTTTCACACTGCATCCGAGCACAAATACATCGCCTTCTTTTCCGCTCACCTTTACGGTTTGCATCAGGCTCTTATCTTTGGACAAGTTACCTCGTAATCTTGCACATTTACCTTTAACTGAATCTGTTACAATCTGGTCTGCACTTTCTCCCTGACTTAATTTCCAGCCATATTCCCCTGTTGTGTCAAATGTATCTTCGAAAAATGCATCGTGCAGCATGTTAAATTTGTTTGCTGCCATTGATTTTTCCAACTGGAAACAGGAAAAACAAGCCCATCCCTGCATATTATCCAAGAAAAACGCGGTAGTTACCTCCGTCTGAGATGCAATCGTAATAGTTACCGATACACGAGTCCATTCATCCGAATCTGTATCTTTCACCTCTGTTACCAGATCCATTTTCTCTGTATTTCCGGAAGAAAGTAAAATTCCGGCACCGCATTCGGAACGCTTTTTCTCCGGATCTGGTACACATTTTTCAACCTTAACATAACAGGAAAAAGTATAAGTTCCTTTTTCTAACGTATACGTTTTAGAGTATCCATATCTACCATTTACGGTATCTTTATTTATTGTACAAAAAGTTCCCGAAGGGAATCCCCCTAACGCTCTAAATCCAATAACTGCATTTTCATTTCCTGTGTTAATCTGATTCCACTGTAATAAAAATGGTTCTGGATCCATTCGGTTCCTGACGGCTTTCTGTAAAGTTCCTGTCATGCTCAGCTTGTTATTCTTTCGTCCTTCCCGTAAAAACTGATAACTGTTTGCAGCACCATCTTCATCCGACACATCCGCCGGGCAGCCGAAATTGTCAAAGTGGTAGGTAAACTTTCGATTATCACCTGTCCGACTGATTTCTCCATCCAATCCCTGTGTTTCAAACACCGTAGTATTTCCATTTCGATAGGAAATTTTCATTCTCTGCCCATTCTGTGGTCCTGTATGTTCAAAAACTTCTGACACTCGTTTTACTCCGCAGTCATCCTGGTACTTATATGAAATCTGTCGCCCATCATTATTCTGTACGCTCACCAGAATATCTCCATCGTAGAAAAATTCCGTACTTTTATTATCCGGATAACTAATTCTGGTCAGATGTCCTGCACTGTCATAGGAAAAATAAATGCTTCTTCCATTCGCATTCAGATTGCCCAGATTATTATCTTTTCCATATCTGAAGTCCATTCTTGCACCGGTAGGATCAATCAGATATGCCAGATAGTTACCTGCTGTGGACGGACCATACTGCGCTTTCTGCAGATTTCCGTTGGAATCCTTGATACTCCGCATGTATTTGTCCTGACCAAACGCATATTCCCAGCCGTTTTTGTCCTTCATGATGTAATAAGAATCTCCGTCAGAAGAACTTGTCTGCGTCAGCTCATATCCAAAGCCATCTTCATCCTTTAATTTATTTCCATCCGCTGTGTCTTTATAAAAGTAATGTCGGGTTCCGTCTCCATCTGTGTAGACATACGGGAAGTTTGCGTTTCCTGTGGCTTCCATTTCCTGGATGAAGTTCATTCTCCAGCCTTTTCCCATACGGTTGTTTTTACTCCGTTCTGACAGATTATACACATGACGGATATGAATCGGCAGCAGCCCACCGCTGGTTGACGCATCTTCATGCACCCATACAAGGTTTCCATTGAAGTCATTAACATAGCCATGGCCTGCGCGTCCGGCATCCTGCTCATGGTAGCTGTAATAGTCCTCGAGTCCTGTTGTACTACGGTAATAAAAGATTCCTTGCGGGAAATACTCGGAAGTAATTCCATAAGAGTTATTGGATGGATAATCAGAAGAAATGAAAACGGCTTCCTGATATGGTGTCTCATTCTGTGCCGTGATAACAATTCCATGATTTACCCCTGTGTTGTACCACTCACGCACCAGTTTTGTTACGTTGAATCCGCACGGTGTAACGGTAATTGTATTACCGGACTGTACCTGCTTTACACTGCAGTAATCCAGTACATTCGACTGATATGCCGGCTGATTGTTCCATGTGGTTGATCCCGGATTCCATCCTCCCGTTACTTTATGGGCGGTAATAAAAAACGGCTGGTTGCTGTCCGAAGAATACCGGTACTGCCATACATAGATTTTTGCATCGTAGATAACCGCTCCAGGTTCCATTGCAGGCAAGCTGGTAAATTTCAGGAAAGAACGGCATTTTCCATATTCCCGGTTATGGCCTACGGTAAAAGAACCATAAGAAGCTACCACCGCGCTGTCCGGACTTTTTTCTCGGACAAACGTATCGTCAATTGCCCTATTTGTTTTCGAGGTTTCTTCCGATGGATCAATCACAA
>ERZ791903.1332-NODE-1332-length-24517-cov-3.231911_pt1 | contig 24517 bp, 18 predicted proteins | sample MGYA00510148_ERZ791903 | MGnify/ENA primary metagenome ERZ791903 (study PRJEB30046, sample SAMN00792080) | human gut metagenome | study: EMG produced TPA metagenomics assembly of the A metagenome-wide association study of gut microbiota in type 2...
CTGCGTGGCAAGCCGTGCCGGAAACAGGAAAAGCCCGCCGGTTTTTGTTTTCACATCTGCCGGCGGGCTTTGGGGATTTTTTACGTATTCTGTTTTTTCGTCCGGGACCTGTTCAGGCTTCCTGCGGTGCGGCAAGATTGGCCACAATCCGCGCCACCTGGGCTATCTCCGGGATTTTTGTGTACTCGGCGCAGCTGTGTACCTGATTCATCGAGGTTGCGATGACAAGCCCTTCGATGCCGTGCTGTGCAAAGACGTTGTTGTCGCTGCCGCCGAAAGTTTTTTCGAATGCAGCGGTCAGGCCTTCTTCTGCAACGGCGCTCTCGTAATGCCTTGCGGCATCGCTTGTCAGCGGCGTCTCATACGCATGGATATTCAGCTTTTCTTCCCAGACCAGCTTCGCACCAATCTTCTCTGCTTCCTGCTGGAAGGTTCTGTGATATGTTTCCAGAAGCTCCATGGCCGTCTCGTGGTTCAGGCTTCGAATTTCGCCTTCGATCACGCAGCTTTCCGAAACGATGTTGGTACCGGAGCCGCCGCCGATTTTTCCGATGTTGGCAGTGGTGCTTTCATCCACGTGGCCCTGCGGAAGCTGTGCGATTGCGCGGGCGGCCGCCTGGATGCTGTTGATGCCGTCCTCCGGGTGGAAACCGGCGTGGGCGGCTTTTCCCTGGATTTTCGCCGCGAAGGAAACGAGTGTCGGTGCCGCGTAGGCGGCTGCACCGATCGCGCCGCTTAAATCCAGAACGTATGCTTCTTTTGCCTGCACCTGGCTGTAGTTGAAGGCATTTGCGCCTTTGCAGTACAGCTCCTCACCAGTCGAGATCAGGATTTCGATCGGGCGGTGCGGTGTTTTGGTCTCGATGATGTGGCGGACAACTTCATAGATGGCTGTCACACCGGCGAGGTCGTCGGCGCCAAGAACCGTCGTGCCATCGCTCGTTACGGTTCCATCCTCATGGGAGACGGCTTTTTTGCCTTTTGCAGGCTCAACAGTGTCCATGTGGGCCGCAAAGAGAACCGGGGCTCCTGCAAGGCTGCCCGGAATGCGCGCGAACAGATTGCCCGCATTGGAGCCGGTCTGCTCCTGCGTATGATCTTCTGTAAGCGTAACCCCGATTTCGGCGAATTTTATTTTTAAGGTGTCCGCCATCTCGCGCTCCTCTAAGGACGGCGAATTGATAGATACCAGCTCCGCAAAAAAATCAGCAATTCTTTTCTCATCTATCATAATCTTTTCTCCTACTCTTTGGCTGTGTCCGCAATTTAAATAACATACTCAGGCTGCGCCATAATATGCATCTTGCTGAAGAACTCCCGTGTTCTCTGATTCTGCGGATGCTCGAATACTTCTTTCGGTGTTCCGTCTTCTACTACGTGTCCTTTATCAAGGAAGATCACACGGTTCGACACATGGCGGATAAAGTTCATCTCATGGGAAACCAGAAGCATTGTATATCCCTGTGCCGCAACTTTTTTAATAACATCCAGAACCTCTCCAACCAGCTCCGGGTCAAGGGCTGAAGTCGGCTCGTCGAGCAGCAGAATCTGCGGTTTCATGGCGAGGGCTCTTGCGATCGCCACCCTCTGCTGCTGTCCGCCGGACATATGTTTCGGATAATGGTTTGCCCATTTCTCCATGCCGACCAGTTTCAGTTCTTCTAATGCAATGGCTCTGGCCTCGTCTTTTTTCATCTTCTTGACAACAATCAGGCCTTCCATCACATTTTCCAGTGCGGTTTTCTTCTCAAACAGATTGAACCGCTGGAACACCATTCCTGTGTTCTGTCTTAAATACAGAAGCTCTTTCGGTTTCCGCTCGGAAAGGCCGATCACCTTGTCCCCGATCGTCACCGTTCCCTTCTCCGGTGTCTCAAGGCGGTTGACGCAGCGCAGAAGCGTTGATTTTCCGGTTCCGGAAGGACCGATGATTCCCACAACATCGCCCTGTTTGATCTCGAGGCTGATGTCGTCGAGCACCACGTTGTCGTTATATTTTTTTGATAAATGATCAATTTTTATCATTTTTCTTACCCTCCCCGTTTGCGGACGCCAGCTCTACCTGGTCCGGAATCCGGATTTTATTTTCAATTACGCGGATGATCTGCTCGATCACCAGCGTTACCAGCCAGTAAATGATAGCCAGTGAAACGTAAACTTCAAAGTAGCGATACGTTCTTCCTCCAATAATCTGGCCCTGTGCGGTAATCTCGACAACGGCGCAGGTAAAAGCAAGAGACGTTCCTTTGATGATACTGATAAAAGAGTTTCCAAGGGTCGGAAGCGCAACCTCAAAGGCCTCCGGCAGAATGATGCGGCGCAGTGTCTGCGGATACGTCATGCCAAGTGCATGTGCTGCTTCGATCTGGCCCGGGTCAACGGACTGCAGGGCCGAACGGATAATCTCAGCCATAAAGCCCGACTGGTTCAGTCCCAGAGCGATCATCGCATAGACGAAACCGGAAATATTGGCAACCGCCAGATTCGTTCCGAACTGCTGGTTGATTGTCTTGAACATCATGGGAATACCAAAGAACGCAACGTACAGCTGTACGATGACCGGCGTGCCGCGGAGCAGTGAAATCAGAAGATTCGTAATCTGCGTCAGCACTCTGATTTTTTTCATTTTGATGATCGCCATCACAAGTCCCAGTCCCAGTCCGATCAGCATAGAAACCACGGCCAGTTCCAGCGTGATCGGCAGCTTTGTCAGCAATTCTGGTATGGATGAAAATACCAGTGAAACGTCAAATAATTTTCCCATGATTTTTGTCCTCTCTTACACGTATTTTTCTACCAGTACACAGGTAAAGCCAAGATTTTTCTTCGGCTTTTTCGGCTCTTCGTCTTTCTTCAGTGCATGGTGGTCGTATACCGACAGGTCAGCGTCCGGATTCAGTTTGTAGCCTAATTTCTCATAAAAGCCTGCGGCGCGGTCCTGGCTCGTGATGACGATGTGATCAACACCGTATTCTTTCAGCCATTTCTCAGCGGCTTCGACCAGCACGCGGCCGTATCCGCTTTTCTGTTTTTCTCTGACAACACAGACACGCTCGATTTTTCCTGTCTTTTCCGCCGGAAATGCGATGCGGCAGCCGGCTACCGGCTTGTGATCTTCTGTCACCAGAATCGCCTGCAGATCATCTTTGCTCTCGTCCTGTCCGAATTCCAGTTCAATCGGAATGTTCTGTCCGCAGCAGAACGCATCGGTTCTGACGTAATCATATGCTTTGTATTTCCACTCTTCGCTTCCCTTTTCTACCCGGTAAATTTCTGCCATGTTTTTCGCTCCTTTTAGAATCGGGAAACGGATGTTCTCGATCCGCTTCCCGTCTGTTTTGTAATCTCTTCTGTTTTTATTTCGAAAACGATATTCTAGTTTGGTGTCTCATCAAAGTATTTCTCGTCCGGGCTGGTGTCCACGCCGAGATACTCGGTTGTGATCTTGGAAAGAGTTCCGTCTTCTTTCATCTCTTTTAAGGCTTTGTCAACATCCTCGCGGAGTGCTGCGCCCTCTTCGTTCTTTCCAAACAGGAAGTAGGTATTGTTCTGCGGGAACAGGAAATCTTCGGTCTCCTCGTCGATCTCGTTTGCTTCCAGCTGACCTTCCAGTCCGAACTGCGGAAGCAGGTTGTCGATGATCGGTCCGTCGTCGATTGCCACATCAGCGGTTCCATCTACGATATGCTGGTAGCGGACCTGGAAGTTTGCATTGGAATATACGATATTGATCTGGTGATCCGGGTTGTCTGTATTCCATTTTTCCAGTGCATTTGCGGTAAGGCTTCCTGCACTCAGCTCAATTTTGTATCCGCGGTCTGCCAGATCGGTAAGAGAAGTCAGCGGCTCATCGCCGGTTCTCTGAATGTATTCGTTGAAGCTGGTTTTATATGGTAAAGAGAAGTAGTAGGATTCTGCTCTCTCATCGGTATATCCATAGTTGTTGACTGCGATGTCGTACTGACCGCTCAGCACACCCTGCAGTGCATCTGCCTGCTCAATTTTCAGTTCATACTGCGGAAGGCGGTTGAACACTTCTTTTACGATATCGATATCGACACCGGTCAGCTCGTTGTCATCATTTACGTAAAAGTACGGTGCCAGTGTGCCGCTTGTTACAGCTTTGATCACTTTTTTCTCACCGGAATCCGATGCGGAGCTGCCTTCTGCGGAAGATGATGCTGCGGAACCGCTGCTGCTTCCTGCATTTGCTGATGCATTGCTTCCGCATCCTGCAAAGCTTGCTGCCAAAAGGCCCGCCGCTGCCAATACTGCCCAGAATTTCTTTGTCTTTTTCATAATAAAATCCTCCTCATTTTCTCGTTCTTTTCAGTTCCGGCCGCACCCCGGCTGCCTGAGAGTGTTCCACCAGAGCGCTCCGGATTCTTCTGTCTTATCTCTTTATAAAAGTCCTTTCAGCGGATTAATCGATGCATCCACGGAAAGTACGCCGTTCTTCGGGTTTCTGTCTTCCCATTTCGGGCTGTTCCAGATGGTTTTTGAGATTTCTCCTGCGTAATCCTCGTAGGTCTCTCCCTCCGGATGGCGAAGGAATACTTCATCCGGTGTTTTGCTGAGTGTTCTTCTCGATCCATCGTCCGCCATCAGCTTCTCGAAATCTACTTTTGCAAGGATTCGTTCGTTGTATCCGCGGAAGAGAACCTCGCCTAATTTCTTTCCAGGTCTCGAAAGTGCCAGCACCTGCGGATCGCTTCCGTGACGGAAGGCCGGGATCGCATACAGCTCTTTTAAGTAGCCCCAGATATTTTTGTAATCACGAATCGGTTTCTTCACCGGTCCTACGTTGTGGAAGTAGCTGACATCCCAACGGATCAGAGTGACGTAAGCGCGGACATCGCTGTCGGTGATGTAGTCGCCGAACAGGAAACGGTTCGTCTCCAGCCGTTTGTCCAGCTTATCGAGGGATTCATAGAAATCTTCGTATGCCTCATCGTATGCTTCCGGTGACTGGCAGAATGCCATGCGGTAATGGCCGTTGTTGATATGCGGGAAGAGCCAGTCGTTAAACTCATCGATCTCTTTCCGGAATTTTTTCGGGTACAGGTCCGGCGCATCTTTTGGCTGGAATGGACGGAACTGCACTTCGAGATAGTTCGTAAGGCGGTGATAATCGTTGTTCACAGCCTTTTTCTCTTTGACATCCACCAGGGTCGGTGTCGTTGCTCTTCCTTTGAAGTCCGGGTTTGCTCTTTTATAGAACTCACTTAAGAAGTAAGCGCCTGTCGCCGGATCCTTGAAATCCGGATACTGTCCGAATGCATGTCCGTAACGGTTTGTCTCGCCGGATGGAGAAACTCTCGTCTCCGAGATCACATCCTGCAGTCCTAAAAGCTCCCGCACGATGATCGGACGGTTGGACCAGTTGCATCCGGTTGCCCAGTAGATCCCGAAGCGGTTTGCTTCTGCTTTCAGGTCACCTTCTTTATCGCCGAATGGCTGGATAAATGCATTTGGCTGACGGATGAAAGCGCCGCGCTCATCGATCTCTACAAGGGTTTCATTTGGTCTTGGGTCTACTCCGACTTCTGCTGCAAACTGTTCTGCCAGTGCATCGGTGTATTTGATTTCTTCGGTTTCTTTATTTTCAACTGGGGTGAAGCTGCATCCGCATCCGCTCATGTTTTTGTCCTCCGTTTTCTATGTCTGTTTATTATCTATTCTTATGTTGTTCATTCGCATTTCTTTTAAAAAAGGTTAAAAAAATAGCAGGCATTCGTTCCGGCCTGCCCGCACATGCAATTTCTGCTATGCTTTTTCTGCCTGCGAATGTTTCTTATTTTTCTTTATTCTGATTGGAGCTGCAGCAACAGCAACAACACATCTCCATCATTCTGTTCTCCTGCATTCGTCTGTTGTCTGTTTTTTTCATTTGCTGTTCTCCTTTCCTACTAAGTCGATATGTTTAATGTGTTTCTCGATTACATGGCATATTATAATGCATATTTTTTCTATGTGCAACCCCTAAAACGCCTTTTGGTAATTGTTATTTCGATGAATCGATTATAGGTTTTTCCTATTGGTTAGTCATACCAGAAAGATATTACTTATCACACCTGTAGGCTGATTTTGCTTTTTCCCGGCCAACCGCCGCAACTTTTGCAATGTGCTCAACAATTCTTGCCATGGCTTTTTTCTTAAGAAACGATACAATAAAAAGCAAAGAACACCACTTGCAAAATACAATGTACTCTCGGAATCTTTCTGTGCTTGTTTTTGTGAGATGATTTTTTGTCAGTTGTGCCCAAATTTCTGAGGCGTACGCGGTGCGTACGTTGATGAAATTCGGGTGCAGCTGGCGGAAAATCAGCCGCAAAGGCAAGTGCAGAAAGATTCCGAGAGTACATTACAAAATAAAGGAGAGTTTTTCTTATGGAAATGACATTTCGCTGGTATGGTTCCAAATTTGATACCGTTACCTTAGAGCAGATCCGCCAGATTCCGGGCGTAACCGGAGTCATCACAACCCTGTACGACACTACCCCGGGCGAGGTGTGGACACGCGAAGCGATTCACGCGTTAAAAGAAGAGGTTGAGGCCTCTGGACTTCACATCTCCGGCATCGAGAGCGTCAACATCCACGACGCCATCAAAATCGGCAGCCCGGACCGTGAGCAGTACATCGATAATTATATTGAAACGTTAAAGCACCTCGGCGAGGAAGACATTCACCTTGTCTGCTATAACTTCATGCCGGTCTTCGACTGGACCAGAACAGAACTCGCACGCGTCCGTCCGGACGGCTCGACCGTACTTGCCTACAAACAGTCCGCCGTAGACGCACTTGTTCCGGAAAAAATGTTTGAATCTATCGCAGGTGATGCAAACGGCGCAATTCTTCCTGGCTGGGAGCCGGAGCGCATGGCAAAAGTGAAAGAGCTCTTTGACGCTTACCGCGATGTGGATGATGAGAAACTGTTTGCCAACCTCAAATACTTCCTCGAACGCATCATGCCGGTCTGCAACGAGTACGACATCAAAATGGCCATTCACCCGGACGACCCGGCATGGAGTGTCTTCGGTCTTCCGAGAATCATCATTAATAAAGAAAACATTCTGCGCATGATGAAGATGGTCGATGACCCGCACAACGGCGTGACCTTCTGCTCGGGCTCCTACGGAACGAACCTGGAGAACGATCTGCCGGATATGATCCGTTCCTTAAAGGGCCGCATCCACTTCGCTCACGTCCGCAATCTGAAATTCCACAGCCAGCAGGATTTCGAGGAGGCCGCACACCTTTCCTCTGACGGCAGCTTCGATATGTATGAGATCATGAAAGCGCTGTACGACATCGGCTTCGACGGCCCGATCCGCCCAGACCACGGACGTATGATCTGGGGCGAGAAGGCAATGCCGGGCTATGGACTGTATGACCGCGCACTCGGCGCGACTTATTTAAACGGACTCTGGGAAGCTATTGACAAGAGTCACAAACGTGGAATTTAAAGGAGGTTTTTACTGATGTCTCTTAACTTAACAGCTGCCGGACTGGCAGATCAAAAAGCGTGGGAAGCCGCAGGCTATGCGCTTCCATCCTATGACCGCGAAGCAATGATCACCCGCACGAAAGAATCTCCGTGCTGGGTGCATTTCGGAGCCGGAAATATTTTCCGTGCCTTCCAGGCAAATACAGCACAGGAACTGCTGAACAACGGTACCTTTGACCGCGGTGTCATCGTTGCGGAGGGCTTCGATACAGAAATCATCCGTGATATGTACCAGCCGCACGATAATTTAAGCATTCTGGTGACCTTAAAAGCCGATGGTTCTGTCGAGAAAACCGTTGTTGGAAGCATCGCAGAATCGCTGGCTGCCGATACGGCGGATTCTCCGGATTTTGCCCGGTTAAAAGAAATCTTTACCAAGGATTCCCTGCAGATGGCGACGTTTACGATCACCGAAAAGGGATATTCCCTGAAAAACGGTGCAGGCGAACTGCTGCCGTCTGTTGCTGCCGATTTTGCTGCCGGACCTTCTTCCGTTACCAGCTATATGGGAAAAGTTGCTTCTCTTTTATATGAAAGATTTCTTGCAGACGAAAAACCGTTTGCGATGGTCAGCACCGACAACTGCTCCCACAATGGCGAAAAACTTTCCCTTGCCCTGACAGCCTACGCTTCTGCATGGGAAGAAAACAAGCTGGTACAGCCAGGCTTCCTCTCCTATCTGCAGAACCCGGAAAAAGTCAGCTTCCCGTGGACCATGATCGACAAGATCACCCCGCGGCCGGATGGTTCCATCGAAAAGATACTCGAGGAGAACGGCCTCGCTGATGCACAGTCGATCGTCACCTCCCGCCACACCTACGTTGCTCCGTTCGTCAATGCAGAGGAATGCCAGTACCTCGTAGTCGAAGATCATTTCCCGAACGGACGGCCGCCGATGGAAAAGAGCGGATGGATCTTTACCGACCGGGAAACTGTCAACAAAACAGAGCGCATGAAGGTCTGCACCTGCCTGAACCCGCTACACACCGCACTCGCTGTGTTCGGCTGCCTGCTGGACTACGAACTGATCAGTGAGGAGATGAAAAATCCGGTACTGAAAAAGCTCGTGGAGCGCATCGGATATATCGAAGGACTTCCGGTTGTCACCGATCCTGGTATTCTCTCTCCGAAGCAGTTTATCGATGAAGTGCTGAACATCCGCATCCCGAATCCGTTTATGCCGGATACGCCGCAGCGAATTGCAACCGATACGTCACAGAAGCTGTCGATCCGGTTCGGTGAGACGATCAAATCGTATCTTGCTTCTCCGGAGCTGTCACTCTCGGATCTTCAGGCAATTCCGGCTGTATTTGCGGGATGGCTGCGGTATCTGATGGGCGTGGATGACAACGGCGATGCATTTGAGCTGAGCCCGGATCCGCTGCTTGCCACGGTCCGCCCGTATGTGCAGGATCTGAAACTCGGCGCACCGGCTGACCGCGAGACCCTTTCCAAAACTCTGGCTCCGCTGCTCTCCGATGCTTCGATTTTCGGTGTGGATCTGATTTTCGCCGGACTTTCTGACCGTGTGCTGAATGCTTTTGTCTCGATGCTTCATGGACCTGGCGCTGTGGCAGATACGCTTGCTGCTCTGACCGCTCAATTCTAAAGGGGAGGTATTTCCATATGAAACCTTTTATGGACGCTGACTTTCTGCTGCAGACCGATACGGCGAAAACACTGTACCACGAGGCGGCTGAAAAAATGCCCATTTTTGACTATCACAACCATCTGAATCCACAGGAGATTCTCGAAGACCGCCAGATGGAGAATCTGACACGCGTCTGGCTCGGCGGAGATCATTATAAATGGCGTGCCATGCGTGCGATGGGCTTTTCGGAGGATCTGATCACCGGAAACGCCGATGATTACGACAAATATCTGGCGTTTGCCGAGACGATTGAGAACGCGATCGGCAATCCTTTATACCACTGGACACATCTGGAACTGCAGCGGTACTTCGGCATCACGGCACCGCTCTCCCGCGCAACAGCGAAGGAGATCTGGGATGAGGCGAATGCAAAACTGCAGACGAAGGAGTTTACCGTGCGCAATCTGATTCTGAACCAGCATGTGTCGCATCTGTGCACCACCGACGATCCTGCAGATGATCTGCACCGCCATCTGGCATTACAGAAGGAAGACTTTGCCTGCCGCGTTCTGCCGTCCTTCCGCCCGGACCGCGCCGTTCATCTCGAGAAGCCGGATTTCCCGGAATATGTGGAAAAGCTTGCCGCTGCCGCCGGCAGGACGATTGCATCCGCGGAGGATATGGTGCATGCCCTCTCCTGCCGCCTCGACTTCTTCCTCTCCGCCGGCTGCGTTGTCAGCGACCACAGCCTTGAGGGCTGCTTCTATGTGCCATGCACGGCTGCTGAGGCGAATGATGTATTTGAAAATCGCATGAACGGCGGTGCTCTCACTGAAAAAGAGCTCGGCATGTACAAGGGCTTCCTTCTGACGAACCTCGGACGGCTGTATCATAAGCACAATATCGCCATGCAGCTTCATATCAAAGCACTCCGCAACAACTCGAAGCGGATGTTCCGTGCGCTCGGTGCCGATACCGGCTTTGACAGCATGAACGATTTCGCCTTTGCCCCGATGCTCGGCGCTTTCTTAAACGATATGGACGAGGACGACGCACTGCCGAAAACTGTGCTCTACTCTCTGAACCCGGGCGACAACCCGATGCTTGCAAGCATGGCTGGAAACTTTGCTGCGCCTGGCATCCGCTCGAAAGTGCAGTTCGGTACCGCATGGTGGTTCAACGATCACAAATACGGCATGGAATCCCAGCTTGCGACGCTTTCCAGCATCGGCATGCTTTCCACCTTCATCGGCATGCTGACCGACTCCCGCAGCTTCCTCTCCTTCCCGCGCCACGAATATTTCCGCCGGATTCTCTGCAATCAAATCGGAAACTGGGTGGAAAACGGGGAGTACCCGGCGAACCTGGAGTTTCTGAAAGAGATGGTGGAAAATATCAGCTACAACAATGCGGTTTCGTATTTCCTGTGATTTTCGCATGCCTTATTGACAATTATTCCCACATACCGTACAATAAAAGGGATTACTGATCAACGAAAGGATTACAGAAACATGGACGACTCAGGCAGTATGCCTCGACGATGCTTTATTTTCATCATTTGATAAACGGAGACATAATCTATCTTTGATTCTGCCAGATTCAAGATAGGTTATGTCTTTTTGTACATTTTTTGCATCGTGTCCCGGTTTCCTAAGAAAGGAAAAACAAATGAACAGCGACATTGTGTCACTCATCATCATTCTTATCTGCGTCATGCTCTCAGCCTACTTTTCGGCGACGGAGACTTCTTTCACCTCGCTGAACCGCATCCGCATGAAAAATATGGCAGAAAAAGGCGACAAGCGGGCGGAACTGGTGTTAAAGCTGCTGGAGAACTTTGACAAGCTGCTCTCCACGATTCTCGTCGGCAACAACATCGTCAACATCGGACTCAGCTCCATTGCCACGGTGCTTTTTATCAAGCTTCTCGGCGGCGACTCCGGTGCGACGGTTTCCACGATCGTAACCACTATCGTGGTCCTGATCTTCGGCGAAGTTTCCCCGAAAAGCATTGCAAAAGAATCTCCGGAGACGATCGCCAAATTTTCCGCACCGTTTCTCCACATTCTGATGATCGTGCTGACCCCGGTGACGTTTTTCTTTTCCCAGTGGAAGAAGCTGCTCTCCCGCATCTTCAAATCCTCGGAAAACCACGGCATCACCGATGAGGAACTGATGACCATCGTCGAGGAGGCGACCCAGGAGGGCGACATCGACGACCAGGAAGGCGATCTGATTCAGAATGCAATCGGCTTCATGGAGATGGAGGCCGCAGAGATCTTTACTCCGCGTGTCAACGTCATCGGCATTCCGCTCGATGCGACGAAATCCGAGATCGCTAAGACTTTCTCCGACACCGGATTTTCCCGGCTGCCGGTGTATGATGATGATATCGACCACATTGTGGGAATTGTGTATCAGAAGGATTTCCACAACCACATTTACCACACCAACAAACCGCTAAGCAGCATCATCCGCCCGGCGCTCTTTGTAACCGAGAATACGAAGGTCGGCCCGCTGCTGAAAAAAATGCAGGCGAAGAAATCGCATATTGCCATTATCATTGATGAATTCGGCGGCACCGACGGTATCATCACCATGGAAGATATCCTCGAAGAGCTCGTCGGCGAAATCTGGGATGAGCATGATGCGGTTGTACAGGAAATCCAGAAAGTTTCCGAAAACGAATACCTCGTGACCGGAACGGCAAGCATCGACAAGGTGTATGAAGAGCTCGATATTGACAAAGAATTTGACGTCTTTACGGTCAGCGGATGGATCATGGGGATCCTCGAGCGCGTGCCAAAGGAAGGCGATCATTTCGTCTCGGATGGCCTCGACGTAACCGTACTGAAAATGGCAGACCGGAGAGTCGACAAGGTACGGATCGTGCGGCTGCCGAAGGATGAAAATGAACAGTAAGTAATTGATACGATTTACACGCAAAAAACGGATCGAACATCTGATTTTAAAGTCAGATACTCGATCCGTTTTTTTGTATCCTCTATTCTTCTTTCAGACCGTCCGCAAGTCCATACACATCATTTTCCCTTCCTTTGCAGCCCTCCCATACAATCGGTTCTGCAAAGGTAAGTTTCAGAATGGTATCAATGCTGTCGCGCTCCGGAATCGGGACGGAGATCGAAAAGGTTCCGTTTTCTTCCGTCAGTTCTGCTTTTCCGCCGGAAATCACTTCCCATTTTTCCATTGTATTCCCCGGAATTTCAAACGTGATCTGATCTTTTTCCCATTCCAGAATATGCACATAAACAATATTGTCGCGGTACATCGTTCCGCCCCAGCGGTCCGCAATCACAGGGCCGCCGCGCAGGCCGTACAGCGTTTCGCCGTATTTCGAAAGCCATTCTCCGGCCTGGCGCAGGCGTTCTACCTGCTCCTCATCCATTTTTCCCGTTCCGTCCGGGCCGATATTCAGCAGATAATTGCCGTCCCGCACGGCGATTGAAACCAGATTCTGAATCAGCTGGCGCAGCGGCAGCACTGGTCTGCCCGGGATATAGCCCCAGGAATCCGCAATACAGTCGTTGCTGTCCCACGGCTTGTCCGTCCGCATCCCGTCGATTCTGCGTTCCCGCACATGGAAATCGCCTTCCCAGCCGCCGCGGTTATTGATCATAATATCCGGCTGCAGCTGTCGAATTTCATTTATCAGTTTCTCCGACTCCCAGAAATAATTGACCCTCATATATTCACTGGTCTGCCAGTCATCTTTCCTGTACCAGCCTCTTTCTCCATTCCAGTCCATTCCTCCAAGTGCAAGCCACTCACCATCGAACCAGAGCAGATCAATCTTTCCATAATTACTCATCAGCTCCATCAGCTGATCATGGCACTGTTTTTTCAGTGCCTCTGCACTCTCCCAGTAAAGATCCGGCATGAAATATCCTGGAAAGCGCCAGTCGAGAGGAGAATAATAAAAGCCAACTTTCATTCCTTCTTTCCGGCACGCCTCCACATATTCTTTAACAAAATCCCGATGTGCAGCTCCTTTCATTGCGGTAAAATCACTGCATTTCGAATCGAACAGGCAAAAGCCATCGTGGTGGCGTGTTGTCAGCACCATGTACTTCATCCCCGCTGCCTTTGCATTTTGGGCCCACTGTTCCGCATCAAAATTTTCTGCAAGAAAGTCATCCTTCAGTGTCTCATACTTCCGCACATCCAGATGCTCATTCATCAGCACCCATTCCCCTTTTCCGAGCATCGAATATACTCCCCAGTGAATAAACATGCCAAACTTCGCATCCCGGAACCATTTCATCTGTTCTTCCGACAGTTTTTCTACCTTTTCCGGTCTGTAATTTTTTCTTGCCGCCGGAAAGGATTTCATTTCTTCTATTGTTTTCATTTTTTCTCCAAACTCCGCATCTTTTCCCGGTAGTCATGATACAGTTCTTGATTTACCTTTTCCAATATAGCAATTAATTCTGAATCTGTCATCTCATTCCAGATCATCAGGTGAACGATACGAATGGGCTGAGAAAGAAGCATTTCTCTTACATTTTTCTCTTCTTTCAGACGCTGCGCGAAGATTCCTCCTGCTTTTTCTGTAATTTTACGATACAGCTCTTCAAAAATCTGTTCCCCAGCCTTCGTTTCCAGCAGACGCTCCGTTTTATCCCATCCCTGGATCTGTCTTGGTACTGGAAAAACCGGTGTTACTTCGATCTTCTGTGCTGCACGGATATCCTGTACTGAAAATCCAAGCTCAAGTCCATACATTCCCTGCGGTACCGTCCGCTCATCAACGCGTTCATCGTAGAGTTCAAACAGTTCACGTGAAATGGAAAATACAAACTCTTTTTCTTCTCCCGCCTCCAGTATAATTTTCTGAAAATCGCGAAGTTCCCTGGCTGGCCTTGCTTTCCATGCTCTTGGATTTTTCACATAGAGCTGAACGACCTGAGCCCCTTTTCTGTTGCCCGTATTTTTAATTTTTCCACGCAGAACTGTTTTCTCACAATCTGTGATTTTCTCCTGCTCCACGCTGCACTCCGTAATTTCAAATGTTGTATACGAAAGTCCGAATCCAAACGGAAACTGCACCGGAATTTTTTTCGTCTCGTATCCTCGGTAGCCCATAAACATACCCTCGCGGTACGTCACCTGCTCCGTCTGCTCTGCAAAATTTTCATCCGAGATAATCTGTTCCCGGAACGCCGGAACTGACACAGGCATATGTCCGGACGGATTCACCTCTCCGCTTATCACTTTCACAATCGCTCTTCCAATCCCCTGACCGCCGTAGAAGCATTCCAGAATCGCCTTTACTTCGTCAGCCCACGGCATGGCAACGGCTCCGCCGTTCATCACAACCGCAATTACATTCGAATTAACTGCAGCAATTTCTTTTAAAAGAGCCACCTGGTATTCCGGCAGTTCATATTGCACACGGTCATTTCCTTCTCCTTCAAAACCAAAATCCATAGCAAGGAAAAACAGAACCGCATCTGCATCCGCTGCTGTTTTCACCGCCTCATCCCGGAGTTTTTGCTGCTCCGCTTCACTTCCCGCATTGTTCCTGCGATATCCCATCGCAAACGGTGTATTATCTGCTCCGTTCCATTTTTCTGCACATTCCCAGGCGTCTTCTTTTCCTGCTCCTTCTACTTTTCCGGAGCCCTCCGCCTGAAACAGAGGTTCTCTCGCATATTCTCCAATAACCGCCAGCTTTCTGCCCTGCTGCTGCGGCAGAATATCCTCTTTATTTTTCAGCAGAACAATGGCTTCTTCTGCTGCTGCGCAGACTTTTTCATGATTTTCTTTTAAAAGCAGCTCTCGTTCTTCCTCTGTCTTTTTCGTTTTCGGAATCTTCCACTTTCTCGCATTTCGTATGATGCATTCTGCCCGCTCACGGATCACGTGTTCGTCCAGTCTGCCCTGTTTCCACTGCTCCACCATATAAGCAGTGCTTTTTCCATCCGTTCCCGGCATTTCAAGATCCAGTCCTGCCTCTGCCGATTTCACCCGATCGTCCAGTCCGAACCAGTCCGTCATGACCAGTCCGTCAAATCCCCATTCTTTTCGAAGAATATCGAACAGCCAGCGGTTTTCTGCACAGTATGTTCCATTGATCTTCGAAAGGCTCGTCATGACCGCTGCCGGTTTTCCCTCACGGATTGCAATTTCAAATGCTTTTAAATACAGATCCCGCAGGACATCTTCCTCACAGATTACATTCAGATATTCCCGTTCGGTCTCCTGATTATTTGCAGCAAAGTGCTTGATACATGCGCCGACCTGCTGTGACTGCACGCCGCGGATATAGGCACCTCCCAGTCTTCCTGCAAGAAGCGGATCCTCGGAAAGATATTCCACATTTCTTCCGCAGAGGGGATTCCGTTCCAAATTAACCGCCGGTCCCAGCACCAGATCCACTCCGTACGCAGCCGCCTCTGATCCAATGATTGTTCCTACCTGCTCTGCTACATCCGGGTTCCAGGATGCCGCTACTGCTACTCCCGCCGGCAGACAGGTCGCCGGTTCACTTCGATTAATGCCAAGAGAATCCTTATCCTTTTTCTGATAGCGAAGCCCCATCGGTCCATCGCTCATTTCCAGGGATGGAATATCGTATTCCGGCAGTGCTTTTGTATTCATAAACTGATCGCCGCAGAGAAGCGAAATCAGTTTTTCTGTTTCCATCTCTTTTATTTTCATTTGCTTTCCCCCAATTTTTTCTCAGCCTTTTACAGCTCCAATAGAAATTCCTTTTACAAAATATTTCTGTACGAATGGGAATACGATCAGAATCGGAAGCAGTCCGACGATGGCGATTGCCATACGCACGGTCTCCTGCGGGATTCCCCCTCCTACGCTGGCCAGGTTGATATTACTGTTCGCATTTTTGGAAAGAAATTCGATGTTTTTAATCATATTATTCAAAAGCTGCTGAATGCTGAATTTGTTAGTATCTGTAATATAGTATAATCCATTCGTCCAGTCATTCCAATAACCAAGTCCGGCAAATAATCCGACCGTTGCAATGATCGGTTTACACATAGGAAGAACTACTTTGCGGAATACCTGAAACTCTGTTGCACCATCAATTTTGGCAGCCTCACTTAATGCCGCCGGTACATTTGACTGAATATACGTTCTTGTCAGAATCACATTAAAAGCACTCATCAGCAGACCCGGTATAATTAATGCCGGAATCGTATTTTTCATGTGCAGGTAGCGGGTATACATAATATAGGTCGGTACCAGTCCACCATTAAACAGCATCGTGAAAAACAGATAAAATGCAAGAAATGTTTTTCCAGGAAATTTCTCATGTGCCAGTACATACGCATACAAAAGTGTCATCATCACGCCAATCGTTGTTCCAATCGCGGTTACCAGAATGGTGATTCCATATGCATGGAAAACCTGTGCCCTCTCGTTCCAAATGTACCTGTATGCTTCCAGACTCAGTTCTTTTGGGAAGAAAGAATATCCATGCAGCACAATCTCATTGTTGCTTGTAAACGATGCAACCACCAGAAGCACCAGCGGAATCACCATAATCAGTGAAATCAGTGCCAGAACTACCGTGATCATTCTCTGATAACGCCGTTCCTGTTTTCCTACCATAATTTTGTCCTCTTTTCTGTCAGAACAGTGCATTCTCACTGCTGTAACGTTTTGTAAGCCAGTTTGCAATCATGACAAGTGCAAATCCCATCAGCGACTGATATACACAGGCTGCCGATGACATACTGATGTCACCCAGCTCAATCAGTCCTCGATATACGTAAGTATCAATCGTGTTGGTTGCATTGATCAGCGCTCCCGAGTTCATTGGTACCTGATAAAACAGACCAAAATCAGAATAGAAAATTCTTCCGATGGACAGCAGTGTCATTGTGACTACTGTAGATTTCAGCAGCGGAAGGGTAATACATTTGATTTTATGCCATCTTGTTGCTCCGTCAATCTCAGCTGCCTCATACATTTCCTGGTCAATTCCAAGAATCGCTGCCAGATAAATAATGGATGAATATCCGGCTCCCTTCCAGCAGTTTACAAAAATCAGGATGAATGGCCAGTATTTTGACTCGGTGTAAAATGAGATATTTTCTTTTCCAAGAGAAGTCAGCAGTCCATTAACAAAGCCAGTACGTCCGCTTAAGAACGCATATACCAGATAGCTGACAATGATAATCGAAATCAAAGATGGAATCAGAACAGCAGACTGAAAAATTTTCACTTTTGTCTTGCTTCTTAATTCACTCAGTAAAATTGCAATCAGAATAGATACCGTCGTATTAACGACAATAAATGCAAAATTGTATAATAATGTGTTTCTTGTAATCAGTGCTGCATCCGGTGTTTTAAATAGATATTCAAAGTTGGAAAGCCCCGCCCAGTCACTGTGCAAAATTCCTTTTGCAAAATTCAAATGTTTAAAAGCAATGATGATACCGGTCATCGGCACATAGTAATTAAAAGATATAAAAATCCCGGCGCTACCATTATATATAATGGAAATGCTCTTTTTATATTTTTCCATGTTTTCTTTTTTCCCATAGGAATCCCTCTTTTTCTGTCTCAAAAGCCAGGGCCGGCCGATTCTCATCGTCCGACCCTGTCTGCCTTGTTTATTTATTTGCAAGCCATTCGTCTACCTGTTTCTGCATATCTTCGATAATATTGTCGATACCTGCTGATTTCAGTTCTTCATTGAACTGCGGCAGTGTCGTACTTGGATCTGCATCGCCGTTTTCGATGATTGCTTTATATTTATCTGTTACGTTTGTAATTGCTGTAATTTCATTTTTTACATTTGTCGTGTCATAAATGAATCCATACAGCGGAGATTCCTGTGCAGTATCATTGTATTCCGTAAATTTCTCGTATACATTTTCCGGATCAGTTTCCCATGCATAGCCAACAGAACCATTACCACAGAGCCACAGCTCGTTGCCCCAGCCTACCGAATCAGAAGTTACTCCATCTGGATAAGATGCAATTCCATCCGATACAACATAATCTTTGCCTTCAATTCCATATCGGAACAGATTCTGGAAGTCGGAGTCTGAGTACAGCAGATTCAGGACTGCAAGAGCTTTTTTCGGGTTCTCGCACTGTGCCGGAATTGCCCACTGGCAGAAGTTAACAGAGGAAGTACTGATAGTGCTTCTTCCAATCGGAATCGAAACGATTTCTTTACCGGAGTTCATTGTTTCCTGTGTTGCAGTTCCCGGATGCTGGCTTCCATAATAGCTGAACGCTGTATTAGCACGGAACAGATCCTGACGGGTTGTTGTATTCGTTGTAGAATCTGGCATAAAATAGCCTTTCTGGTTCCAGTCATATGCTTTTTCAGCCATCTCTTTGTACTTTTCTGTGTCATACGTATTAATAACGGTGATTCCATCGGATGCATCATCATCGATATCAACGCCGACACCTGAAGTTACAACATCAAACTCTCCTTTTACATAGTTCGCGAAACATCCATTGTTCAGATCCGACGGAATCATCGGATAAAGTTCCGGATGTACTTCCTGGCATTTTTTCAGTACTTCCTCGATATCATCAAAGTTTTTGATATCTTCCGCTTTATATCCAAGCTCTTCCAGAATGTCTGCTCGGCACATAAATCCTGCCTGGGATGCAAGGTCACGATACGTCGGCAGTCCATACAGATTACCGTCGAAATAGCATGCTTCAATATAACGCTCCATTGCACTGTATGCATCCGGTGCATACGTCTCTATCAGATCATTGATTGGATAGAGCTGTCCTCTCTGTCCATCTTCACGAATATTGGACATCAGAAATACCATATCCAGTTTTTCACCGCTCGAAAGCATCAGGTTCGTCTGGTCGTTATAAGCACCCCATTCAATAATCTGAAGTTTTACTTTTGCATCTACCTTTTCTCCGATGATCTCATTCATTGCATCCTCTACGGCCTGCATATCTGCCGGTGATGCATTAGATCCTGGCCATACCATCAGAAGTTCTTCTGTTTTTCCATCCTTCAGATCGGATGTACTATCTCCTGCTTCACTTTGGTTCGATGCTGTTGTCTGCGCAGAATCTGCCTTTGTGCTGTCCGAACTCTTGCTGTCCCCACATCCTGCAAGAAGTGATGCGGTCATTGCCGCCATCAAAACTGCTGCTGCCATTTTCTTTCTCATTTGTGTTACCTCCCGTGTTTTTTGATGGTTTTATCTTACCGCACTTCCACTTCTCTCTCAATTTCAATCCCGACCCGTTTTATAACAAAAACGACTTATCCTTTTGCTTTTGCCGCACGATATTCCAATGGTGTACGTTCGGTCTGTTTTTTAAATATTTTAGAAAAATAGGCCGGCGAATCATAGCCTGTACGAATACTGATTTCAGAAATCGACAGCGTCGTCTCCCGCAGCATTTTCTTTGCCATCAAAATTCGATAATGCTGTACATACTCCATCAGTGTATATCCTGTCTGTTTCTTAAACTCCCGGTTGATATGATCCTGGTTCAGATGCACCAATTCTTCAATCTTCTTTCGTGTAATCACTTCACTGTAATGGCTTTCCAGATACTTTTTAATCGTATTGACCGGATCTGCTTCCGGTTTGTTTTTTGTTTTATACTCCTCCAGCTTTTCCACTGCTGAAGCAATTGTTTCTTCCAGTTCATCAAATGCAATCGGTTTCAGTAAATACCGGTAAACCCCAAGGGAAATTGCACTTCTCGCATAATTAAAATCCGGGTACCCAGTCAGAATAATATTGATAATTTCAGGATACATATCCTGAATCCATTGAATCAGACTCAGACCATTCTCTTTTGGCATTTCAATATCGCAGATCACAAGATCAATTTTGGAACTACTGATAATGTCCCGTGCAAGATCCGTATTGTAGGCCGTAAAAACCTTTTGAATTCCCTTCTTTTTCCAGTCAATTGCCTTCTCCATAATATGCAGCATGGCAATTTCATCATCTACCAGCAGCAGATTCATTTTTGCTCCCTTCTTTCTACTGTTTTTCTATTCTCGGCAGTAAAATGCGAATTTCACTATATCCCGGCTGACTTGTAATTTTTAATTCATACGCCTCCCCATAAAATTCACGGATACGTTCCTTCACATTCTGTATTCCGATATGTTCTCCTTCTTCTTCAATTGACTCATTCCGATTAATTTTATCAAGAATTTCTTTCTTAAATCCTAAACCATTATCTTCGATCAGAATCAGCAGATCATGCTCGCCTTCTCTTTTTACTGTCAGCTCGATTTCCAGATGCGGAACCAGCATAATATTATGTTTTACACTGTTTCCAACAAAAGTCTGAATCACCAGTGGAAGAATCATTTCATCCTCCATTTCCGGTTCTACGTTTACCTGAATTTCCAGCATATCTTTATAACGGCAGTGCTGAATTTCAACATAGCTTATCAGACATCGAAGTTCTTCTTTCAATGGTACAAAGGTTCCTTTCTGCCCCATCAGATAACGGAAATATGCAGCTGATACCCGGCAGAGTTTCTGAATTTCTTCAAAATCCTGAATCTGTGCCATTCCATGAATCAGATTTAAAATATTGGTATAAAAATGCGGCTGAATCTGCACCTGCAGGAAACGGCTTCGCGCCCTCTGCCGCTCCAGCTCTTTTTCATAAACATCAATTCTTAAAATCTGAATCTGATCTGCCATATGATTAAAGGTCTGATAGAGCTGTCCGATCTGAGATACATTTTCCCGCTCCGGCAGACGTACGTCCAAATCCCCGGTACTGTACTGCTCCATGGCTCTTCGAAGCTGTTCTAATGGCGCAAAGACTGTTTTTCCCTGCAGACCAATTGCCATCAGAATGCTGGCAATTGCAAGCATCATGACTCCCATTAGCAGAAGCGTTCCGAACGTTCCTCCCGGGTCCAGCATTCCTTCATCCATACTGACATAAATCTGTGCATTTGTATATTTCAGTGGATAAACACAAGTTGTACTAATTCCGCTTTTTCTTGTCCCCTGGTGTATTTTTACTTCTCCTGTCTCATTATCCCGCACTTCTACGCAAAGATCTTTTCGTTCTCCGACAAAACCAGATACAATTCTTTCCAAAGAAAATGCAGCTCCAATGTATCCATTTTCAGCCGAATAAATACGCGCCAGGTACTGATGTCCATCAAATTCCATAAAAATCCAGTTTTTCTCTGGTTCCTGATATTGGTTCGCGATATAAGAAATGATTTTCTCTTTAAACGCTCTCTGATAGGCATAAGTTGTCCCTTCCTCTGTGCTTACAAAATAAATATTTCGTTCCGGCACATAGACAAACAGCATCATTTCCCTTCCATACCGTTCTCCCATTTCGATCATGATTTTCTGCTGCTGTACTTTAGCAGTTTCCACCGTTAGCGGATCTTTCGAAATACACAGCTGCTGATAATATGGTGTTGAATCCGTTCCGCTCATCAGCAGAAGCGCTTTTGAAGTTGATGCAAATTTATCCTCCCAGAACTGGCCGTAGCTCTCTATCGTATTAGAAAATAGCCTCTCCGTCTTTCTTCTGTCTCTCTGAATCAGAAAAATACTTACAAGCTCAATAATGAGGACAGCTAAAATCATAACTGTCCCCATGATCCAGAGTGACTTGTAAATAACTGACTTGTCCTCTGTTTTTTTCATTTTCTTTTCCTCATGCAATCTTCTTTAACAAATCACCAGTTCACCATCAAACGCCTGCAGCGTGCAGGTATCTTCCATCTTTTTCTCCTGCAGCACCCCATATCCATTCTCTGGAAGCTCTATTTTCTGCTCCTTTCCCGTCAGATTCACATAAAAATACTGGTTTTCCGCTATTTTTCTTCCAATTACTCCCTGCGGTGTAACCACGGACTGCATACTTTTTTCCCTGCAGCATTCATCAAGAACCTCGCCTAAAAGTTCCGGCTCTGTTTCACAAAACAAATAATACGCCGCTCCTTTTCCATACCGATTTCTGGTTATAGCTGGAATCTGATGTGTCTCCTCACGCTGCAGGACTTCTGCATCTGTTGCTTCGATCTGCTCATAATAATCCACATCAATCCATTTTTCTCTCACTTTCAGAAGTTCTCTTCCGTTTGCCGGATTTCTGCGAAGCTTCTGCTCTTCTTTTTCAGAAACTTCCATACCTGCGGTTCTCTGATATCCAACAATTTCTATTCCAAATACATCAGTCAGGTTTCCTGGTCTCGACGTGTCAAATACCTGACCGGTTTCTTTTACCCATGCAGAATACCCTGTCATAATTGCCGTACCGCCATTTTTTACAAATTCCCGCACCGTGTTTTCCTGCTCGTGATCCATTACAATTTCACCCGGAATAATCAGAATCTGATATTGTTCTGTCATTTGATGCAAATCTACAACATTATAATCCAGGTTTCTCTCTTCCAGAATCCGATGCGCGATGGCAAGGTTGTTGCTGTATGGCATTCGATACTGCATTTTTGCATACGCAGCCATAAGCTCACTGTCATAACTGTAAGAAACAGCAATCTCTGGCTGCGGCAGATATGGAAATCCGTATTTTTCCAGCTTCCGAAAATCCGATGCAATCCACTGGTATTCCCGATAATTTTCATTCGGTCTTCCATCATGATTCAGCATACCGGTCAGATATTGTTCTTCGCCATTCAGCATGCTTCGCCAGGTCCATCCCAGCATCATCTGCATCCGATGCAGCAGACACCAGAACGCATACATTCTGTTCATCCCCATTGCCGCATGATGAATCCCGAAACCACCTGTCACAAATTCAATGCACCACATTGGTTTTCCAGTTTCAGCAATCCGTTTCATGTACCAGGAACCCGTTTTCCAGAATCCCATACTCTCCCTGTTTCCATAGCCAGGATAAAAACCGATGCCAGGATAGTCAACAAATCCAGATGCTGCCTTCAAATAATCAAATCCAAGCGTCTCATATTCTGCAAAATGGTTCGATGTATGAGCCTTTCCCGGCGCATTTTGTTCTACCGTTTCTGCCAGTTCCGTAATAAAATCTGCGATACCATCGGAAAAGAAGCGCCGCATATCCAGCCATGCCTCCGGTGCCCCGATTTCGTATTCATTTACCTGCATTGCAACGTCTTCGAAAGATGAAAGCTTTCGGCTCCAGCGCTGGGTTGCCCAGGCATGATTTAGTGCTTTTATTGTTTTATATTTCTTTTCCAGCCATTTCTGAAATCTCTTCTTCGACGCTTCAGAATAGGATGGATAGCCTGCTCCCAGCTCATTGCACAGTCCAAACGCAAACAGCGCCGGATGATTTTTATAACGGGAAACGATTTTTTCAGCAAACCGCAGTGCATACTTCTGATACTCTGGATCAGAAACATCGTCCATATATCGGCGCAGCGGTGCCTGTGGAGCTCCATTTTTTCCTCCTACATTGCATCCCGGGCAAAGTTTATGAACCCAGATCGGTGCCGGATGCATCGACACATCCAGTATTACATTCAATTTGTATTTTACGCATAACTCCATAACCTGATCAAACCATTCGAAGGTATAAACGCCATCCTCCGGCTCATAGCTGTCCCAGCACAGATGTCCCAGCCGTACCGTATCAAATCCAGCCTCTTTCATCAATTGAAAATCCTTTTCCCACCGCTCCTTCGGCCAATCATGCGGATGATAATTTGTCCCGATATATAAACTCATTTTATTCACTCCGTTTCTGTTTTTTCTTACCTCCATTTTGCAGCAAAATCATTAAAATTCCTATGACAATTACGACGTAAAATATAATTTTATCGAGTTTTTCCTGTTTTTCCATTTTTTCTTAGTCAATTATATTCTAAAGTTGTCTATTTTTCCACTCTTTCTCTGCTTTTTCTTTTTCGAATGCCCAACATCTTACTATGCTGGACAAATCTATTATAAAAGCAGAATTATCTTTATGAGGATTTGTTTTCCGCTAAAATAGGATAACAGCAAAAAAATCCACAGAGCCCTTATCCCCCTGTGGATTTTTCTATTTCTATTCTATTTTCTTCTCCACCCGGTACTTCTTCGGCGATATTCCATAGCGCTCTTTAAAAATCCGATGAAAATAACTCATGTTCTCATACCCGACCCGCTCGCCGATGTCTGCCACGGAAAGTCCTGTCGTTTCCAGCAGATACGCGGCCTGGGTGAGGCGTTTGTTCTGGACAAGTTCAGTGTAGTTTTTCCCGGTCAGGCGGCGGATCATGCGGCTTAAGGTGTAAAAATCGTAGTGCAGTTCTTCCGCCAGTTCCGAAAGACTGCCCTCCCGGTAATGTTCCTCGATATAGCGGTATACGCCGAGCAGCATCTCCTGTTCAAAATACTGCTCTCCCACCTGCACGCGTTCGGTGTAGTTCATGAGTTGCAGGAATAAAAGGCCCATCGTAATCTGATTGATGCTCCGCTTATTGCTCTGGTGATGTAAGAGCGTCCAG
>ERZ791903.1351-NODE-1351-length-24101-cov-3.326083_pt1 | contig 24101 bp, 18 predicted proteins | sample MGYA00510148_ERZ791903 | MGnify/ENA primary metagenome ERZ791903 (study PRJEB30046, sample SAMN00792080) | human gut metagenome | study: EMG produced TPA metagenomics assembly of the A metagenome-wide association study of gut microbiota in type 2...
AGGATCTTTCGATCGTTTTGAATTACTTATTCAGAACTTTCGAGGATGTGTTTCACTGTTTAATTATCAAGGATCTCTGCCGTTCCGACTCGGATCAGCTCGTTTATTTTATCACAGAACTTTTCGTTTGTCAAGAACTTTTTTATTTATTTTTTGAAGTTCTTTCGAATTTCTCTGCTGTTCTCTCGATCAGCAACTCGTTTATTTTATCAAACTCATTTGCTTTTGTCAAGAACTTTTTTCAAGTTTTTTTGAAGCAGTTCTTGTAACCCGCGGCAGCCACCCGGCTCCGAACTAGGTTTTTCTGTTTCAAAAGAACTCATTCACTGTAGCTCTCGCTGACAGCTTAGTTATAATAACACCGCCCAAAGCAAAAGTCAACACCTTTTTTCGAATTTTCTTATTTTTAGAAAAATATAGTTAATTCTGCATATTTTATATTTTGTCTGAATTTTTCAAAAAAGACCGTACGCATCACACGCCGGTCCTTTTTCCACAACTTCCTTCTAATTTTTCCCCACGCGCAGAATCGCATCCTGAATATTTTCCACCGGAATCAGTGCGATTCCACCGATTTTCTCCACGGACTTCATGCAGACAGCAGGTAAAATCACCCGCTCGAAGCCCAGTTTTTTTGCTTCCAGTACACGCTGTTCCGCCATGCTGACGGCGCGGACCTCACCGCTTAAGCCGACCTCGCCAAATACGACCGTTTTCTCATCGATCACCTGATCTTTGTAGCTCGATACGACGGCAAGTGCGATGCCAAGATCGATCGCCGGCTCATTCATCTTGATTCCGCCTGCGATGTTGACGTAGGCATCGCTTGTCGAAAGATTGACTCTTGCGCGTTTTTCCAGCACTGCCATCAGCAGGTTCACACGGTTGAAATCGCATCCTGCTGCGGTGCGGCGCGGGATTCCGAAATTACTGTGGCAGACCAGTGCCTGAATCTCGATCAGGATCGGGCGCGTTCCCTCCATGGAGCATGCGACAACCGAACCGGAAGCTCCCTCCGGCCGTCCGTTCAGCATGTACTCCGATGGATTTTTCACTTCCACGAGTCCCTCTGTCTGCATTTCGAAGACGCCGATCTCATTTGTAGAACCAAAACGGTTTTTGACGCCGCGCAGAATCCGGTAGGACGCATGACGGTCGCCCTCGAAGTACAGCACGGTATCTACCATGTGTTCCAGCACACGTGGGCCGGCCACATTACCATCTTTTGTCACATGGCCGACGATAAAGATCGAAATTCCCATTCCCTTTGCAATCTGCATCAGCACATTCGTCGATTCCCGGACCTGGGATACACTGCCCGGCGCGGAGCTGACCTCTTCGTTGTACATGGTCTGAATCGAGTCGATGACGGCAATCTCCGGCTTCTCTTTTTCCATGACGGCGCGGATGATGTCAAGATTCGTCTCACAGAGCAAGGACAGATTTTCATTAAATTCTCCGATCCGCACGGCGCGCAGTTTGATCTGGCGCAGGGACTCCTCGCCGGAAATGTATAAAACCTGATGTCCTGCTGTGGACAGCATGCGGCACACCTGCAGAAGGAGTGTGGATTTTCCAATTCCCGGATCGCCGCCGACCAGTGTCAGGGAACCCGGCACGATTCCTCCGCCGAGCACCCGGTCGAGTTCTCCGATTCCCGTCGGGATACGCTCTTCTTTTCCTGTTGAAATTTCCGTCAGATGCACCGGCTTTCTGCCCGCTGCGCTGTGGCTTCCGAGCCCCTGGTTTCCCGCCGGTGTTTTGGCCGCCGTCGGTTCCTCCACAAACGTATTCCATTCTCTGCACGCCGGACACTGGCCCATCCATTTTGCTGACTCATATCCGCAGTTCTGGCAGAAAAAGGCTGTCTTTTTTGCTTTTGCCATAGTTGTCTCCCTTATAATTGTCAAAAAAGCTGCCGCACACGTTCTGCGACAGCCTTCTTTTTTTACTTCATCATGCTTTTACGATTTCTACTGCTACATCCTCTGCTTTTTCCAGCTCTACGCTGAAGGAAAGTTTTCCGCCGAGGTTTGTGGTCATGTGGCCAACGTTTACGCCGTCGAGCAGCACCTTGTATTCGGTCTCTGCTTCCATTTCAACGGTGATCTGTGCATCCTCCGGTCCTTCTACTTTGAAGGTCATGCCGTCGTCGAATACGTTCAGATCGGTAACTGCGGTTCCCGGAACGGATTCGTATACGAACAGTCCGTTTCTCTCCAGCTTTGTGATTTCCTTAAAGGTTTTTACTTTATACAGATCTCCTCTGTGCTCAAAATCAGATTTTTTTGCCTTTGCCGCAAGCTCATAATCTCCGAAGCTGATGCCTCCGTCTGCCTCTGTGCGGATTAATTCTTTTACTACTGACATTTGTAAATGCCCTCCTGGTCTTGTCTTTTGTGGTGTTTCGTTTGTTTGTGAAAATCATACCATAATCGAAAAGATTTTACCATATAATTTATGGAATTTTATATTATTTTTTCTCAAGAACCTTAAATGTAATCTCTTTCTTATTCATTCCAGCCGCAACGGTATCGCCTTTTTTCACTTCTCCGTTCAGGATGGCTTCTGCGAGCGGATCCTCAATTTTGCTCTGGATCGCGCGTTTTAACGGGCGGGCACCGTACTTGCTGTCGAAGCTGTTTTCCACGAGATATTCTTTCACGGTGTCACGGACTTTCAATTCAATGTCCATCTGCTCCTTGCAGCGGCGCTCCAGATCTTTGAGCAGAATCTGCAGAATCTTCTTCATATCCGCCTTGGTAAGCTGATGGAATACAATAATCTCGTCGATTCGGTTCAGGAATTCCGGCTTAAACATCTGTTTGACTTCTTCCATCACCTGGCCCTTCATGTATTCGTAGTCTTTCCGCTCATCTTCTGTCGAAAGGAATCCAAGGCGTTTCGGCGCCACAATGTTCTGTGCTCCGGCATTGGATGTCATGATAATGCAGGTCTGTTTGAAATCAACTTTTCTGCCCTGCGCGTCGGTGATATGGCCATCATCAAGCACCTGCAGCAGAATGTTGAAGACATCCGGGTGCGCTTTTTCGATCTCGTCAAACAGGATCACACTGTACGGGTTGCGGCGCACTTTTTCGGAGAGCTGGCCGCCTTCCTCGTAGCCGACGTATCCCGGAGGGGATCCGATCAGTTTGGAGACGCTGTGTTTCTCCATGTACTCCGACATGTCGACGCGGATCAGGGCCTGCTCTGTACCGAAAACTGCCTCGGCGAGTGCTTTGGAAAGTTCTGTTTTTCCGACACCGGTCGGTCCAAGAAACAGGAAGGATCCTGTCGGACGGTTCGGGTCTTTTAATCCGACTCTGCCTCGTTTTACGGCTTTTGCCACAGCTGTCACGGCTTCTTCCTGGCCGACAACGCGTTTATGGAGTGTCTGCTCCAGTCTTGCCAGACGTTTCGATTCTCCTTCCGCGAGACGCTGTACCGGAATTTTCGTCCAGGTGGATACGGTTTTTGCGATTTCTTCTTCTGTTACCTGCAGTTTTTTGTTTTTGCAACGGCGTTCAAAGCGTTTTCGGATCTGCTCCAGATCTTTTTCGAGCTCCTGCTGGCGCGCCTGCAGTTCTTTTGCCTGCTCAAAATCGCCGGCACTGATCGCGGATTCTTTTTCTTTCTGTACTTCGAACAGTGTCTGCTCCTCTTTTGCCATGTTGTCCGGCACCTGGTAGCCGGCGAGCTGTACGCCTGCGGATGCCTCATCGATCAGATCGATGGCTTTATCCGGCAGGAAACGGTCGTTGATGTAGCGGACGCTCATTTTTACGGCTGCTTCCAGTGCTTCATCGGTGATTTCCACGCCGTGGTGGCGTTCGTAGTATGGGCGCAGGCCTTTTAAGATATCAAGTGCCTCGCTTTCTGTCGGTTCTTCTACTTTCACCGGCTGAAAACGACGTTCCAGAGCCGCGTCTTTTTCGATATATTTTCGGTATTCCTCCAATGTTGTTGCACCGATGAGCTGAATTTCTCCGCGGGAAAGGGACGGCTTTAAGATGTTGGATGCATCGAGTGCTCCCTCTGCGCCGCCGGCTCCGATGATCGTGTGAAGTTCATCGATTAACAGCAGAATATTTTCATTTTCCGTGACTTCTTTGACGACGCGTTTGATACGCTCCTCAAATTCACCGCGGTATTTGCTTCCGGCTACCATTCCGGAAAGGTCAAGGACAACAACTCGCTTATCGCGGATCGTTTCCGGCACGATGCCAAGGGCAATCCGCTGCGCCAGACCTTCCGCAATCGCCGTTTTTCCGACACCCGGCTCTCCGATCAGACACGGGTTGTTTTTTGTCCGGCGACTTAAGATCTGAATGACACGCTCAATTTCCTGCCCACGGCCGACAACCGGATCGAGTTTTCCTTCACGCGCAAGCTCGGTCAGATCCCGGCTGTACTGGTCCAGTGCCGGCGTTTCGCTGCTCTGTGCTCCGCCTCTTGTCTGCGGTCCGCGGCCGGTATTTGCATTTCCGCTTCCGCCGCCCTGCAGCGGTGCCTCGCCCATGGCAGTAAGGATTGCTCCATATAGTTTCTGAATGTTGATCCCCATGGTAAAAAGCAAACGGGTAGCAACACAGTCACTTTCCTTTAAGATTGCAATCAGCAGATGCTCGGTTCCCACAGCTCTGCTCTTAAAACGCGCTGCCTCCGCTTCTGCATTTTCAAGCACTCTGCGTACCCGCGGAGTATAGCCCGGTCGGGATTCGGTCACGGTGTTTCCGCCTGGTGCAATCAGACGGTCAATCAGTTCGGTAAGCTGTCCGGCATCTACGTGAAACTCAGAAAGCACCATGCCTGCTGTGCCATCCTCCACGTTCAGAAGTCCGATCAGAAGGTGTTCGGTTCCTACGTAATTATGTCCACATTTTTCAGCTGTCCTAACCGCATATGCCAGTGCTTTTTTTGCCTGACTGGTATATCCTTCTCTCATAATACTATTGTCTCCTTCATGTTTCGTCTGCGTAATTGCTGTAAATTTCATCTACAAGCTGATGTACTTCTTCTTTTGATATATTTTTGCAGACGGCTTTTGCAAGAATCACCTGCAGATCTTCGCGCAGTTCCTGCATGGCATACAGTTTATCCGCATCGATAGAGATAACGGCTCCTTTTCTTCGGTCAATCGAAAGAAGCCCCTCCTGCCGGAGTACGCTATAGGCCTTATTTACGGTATGCATGTTGATTCCGATATTGTCTGCGAGCTGTCTTACCGAAGGTAGAGTATCTCCTTCCTGAATTCTGGAAGTGGCAATACCCAGAATAATCTGATTTCTCAGCTGGATATAGATCGCTTCATCGCTGTTGAAATCGATCTGTATTGTCTCATAATACATAGTTACACCCTGCTTTCTCGTATCGTTTTGTTATACATATGTTATAACAATTCGCAGACTTTGTCAACAAACGGTTTCCCTACCTGTTTTTCTCGTAGATGATCTGAAGACCTTTCAGGAGCAGATTCTCATCGATGATGATGTCATGTCTGCAGTGCGGAATCACAGCTTTCGCCAGACCTCCGGTAGCCACAATCGTGCATTTGCAGCCAAGTTCTTCTTCCATCCGTTCGATCATGCCGTCGATGCTGGCAGCGTTTCCATAAATCATACCGCCTTTCATACAGTCCAGCGTATTTTTGCCAATGACTTTTTTCGGTGCTGTCAGACTGGTCTGGCTAAGCTGCGCGGCATTTGATACGAGAGCATCCAGCGAAGTACGAAGTCCCGGAAGAATCACGCCTCCGATGAAGCTTCCTTTCTGATCAAGTACACTCATCGTCGTGGCAGTTCCCATATCGATAACAATCTGCGGACATGTGTATTCATTCAGCGCTGCTACTGCTACTACAACAAGATCGCTTCCTGCCGTTGCGGGGTCGTCCAGTTTGATATTAAGTCCGGTCTTCACACCGGGGCCGACAACTTTGACCGGCTTTTTAATCACTTTTTCTGCCGCACTCCGGCAGAGCTCTGTCACCTGCGGAACAACGGAAGAGATGATACCTCCTTCGATCTGCTCCACCGGAATCTCATACAGTTCCAGTACATTTTTCAGGCTGACTGCGTATTCCAGCTCTGTTTTTGCCTTGTCCGTGGAGAGTCTTTCGATGAAGTATGTTTTTTTCCCTTCCACACACCCAAGGACGATGTTCGTGTTGCCGATGTCTATTGCAAGGATCATGATTCAGGTTCCTCCTGTAAAAACTATGAAATGAAATTCTTGTGGTTTTATTATACATGGTGCGGCGCTTTGAGACAAGGAAAAAGACAGCAAGAAAAAGACAATTAAGTCGATTTCATACTGTCTTCTGAATATTTCATTTTGAATTATCTATTCTTGTTGTTCACAAAAATAAATTTTGCATCATTCTCAAACGTACGATTTAGCAGAATTTGCCCTGAAAATGTTTGAGTACTATACATTTTTACATCATTCTCAAACCCTTCACGCTTTCATTCTGACCCGGAACAAGTTTGAGTACCATACATTTTTACATCATTCTCAAACTTCCCATAATCTCTCCTCCTTATTCTGGTAGTTTGAGTACCATACATTTTTACATCATTCTCAAACTGTGGTCAATATTGTTTTCAGCCACACCTGGTTTGAGTACCATACATTTTTACATCATTCTCAAACTGGGCGGAATATGCTTATATGGGAATTGAAAGTTTGAGTACCATACATTTTTACATCATTCTCAAACTGGATCTTGCACAGATTGGCCAGTTTATCAGTTTGAGTACCATACATTTTTACATCATTCTCAAACCCTCCTTGTGCGTACGAGAAATTGAGGTACAGTTTGAGTACCATACATTTTTACATCATTCTCAAACTTCCCATAATCTCTCCTCCTTATTCTGGTAGTTTGAGTACCATACATTTTTACATCATTCTCAAACTGTGGTCAATATTGTTTTCAGCCACACCTGGTTTGAGTACCATACATTTTTACATCATTCTCAAACGGGGTTGCCGAAACAAAGATCATTGGCGGAGTTTGAGTACCATACATTTTTACATCATTCTCAAACGAGTGATAGAGGATCAGAATGCAAAACGCCGTTTGAGTACCATACATTTTTACATCATTCTCAAACCTGAATTTGTTGGAAAGAGTTGTTGAACAAGTTTGAGTACCATACATTTTTACATCATTCTCAAACCTCAAATTTAAAAATGAACTGCTTTCATCTGCACAAAACAGGTACTCAAACATCCGATGGATATTAATAGACATCACATCCATCTTTGTCAATTATATAATATTCTCTCTGATTCGAAAAGTCCCTTTGTATATTTTCTATGAAAAGCAAGGATATTTCATAGTAGCATGCCATTTGGGAGAGTTTGTTTATTTGTGTTTCGTTCAGATAGGACCGAATATTGACCAGAATCACCAGTTCTTTTTGGAGAAGTTCTGCCATAACTTTGATATATTGCGTTAATTTTTCCAGAAGTCCCATCTCTTTTTCGGTTTCTGTCTGAACTCCCATCAATTTTAGGAGTGCGCTCAAATCGATTTCCTCATTTTGTTCCAATTCGTACCCACTGGCAGCTTCCAATTGATAGATGTATTTCTTCAGTTCCGCAATAATTCTCTGTGTTTCCAGAAACATTTCTTCATTTTGCGCACTTTTGACCAGCTCTGTAAATAACCGTTTTTGTATTCTGTGATCCGCAAAATCAAGAGAAAAGGGCGTTAATACCAATTCCACATCTCTTTTCATATTCAGCTCTGTGTCAGCTTTAGAAAGTACGAAATTTCCCTCCTCTCCCTGATTTTGTTTTTGCAGCTGCTCCACATATCTTAAAAACAGCTCCGGTGATTCTATAATCCATTCCGTGGGACAGTTCCGATGAATCGCAATAGGTTTTTCCAAGTCCACATGTACCAGTTTCATAAAATCACCAGCCTTTCATCCGTATTCAACACTTCACTCTTTACGTTCCCAACAATCAGATCCATTTTCGCATACTGCTTCTCAGTCACCGTTAAAAGCTGTACCAGGCCTTCTTCCGGCTTATTTTTATGAATCTGATCCACGATTCCATTCACTGCAGTTGTATTTAACGCAAGCTTACAGTATACGGATTCCTGGAGCATCAGGAATCCGCTTTTCAATAAAAACTTTCGAAATCTCGCATATTCTCTTCTCTGATCGCCCGTCAGCACCGGAAGATCAAACAGTACCAATACTCTCATAAAACGATAACTCATAGGCCATAAAACCGGATCAATGCACTGTCATTCTCATTTAAGGCATCAAATACACTTTTACAGTAAATTTTTATGGCATTATTCACATACTGTGTTTTCCCGTCTATCATGACTTCGTTGTTTAATACATTGACCAACTGTATTTTTTCCTCATGCGTAAATTCTTTCCTCTGCATTTGGATTACTTCCCGGTCAATCAGAACACGGAACGGTTCCATCAAATCGGACGCCAGATTAAACTGATTAAACATATTATCATGAAAGAGTCCGAGCTGTGTAATATAACCGCTCGCTACAATTTCTCTCGCAAACGCAGACAACAAAATGCTATATCCGTAATTCAGCGCTGCATTTTCCGGACAATCCGCAGTTCTGGTAAATGTCATGCCGAACAACGCATTGAAATATACCTTTGCCGCATGCCCTTCCCGGTTTGTCTCATCGTTCCAGCCAATCTCCTGTAAATATGATTCTAACAGACCCGCTTCTTCCTTTCCCAGATTTTTTAATAGTTCCTTCTGTTTTCGTATTTTTTCCGTCACAATCTCTGTCCAGATCGCTTCTTTACTGTGCCGGCTCCACTGAATCTGCTTTCTGATTTTATTGCTGGTATCATGACTTCCGTAATACCCAACCAGTTCCGACGATGGATTTCTCTTTTCATCGCAAAAAATCACTTTTATTTTCTTTTTGGTCAGCTCTGCCAGCAGACTTGTTGTGACTGTTGCTGCTGTTGACTCAATCAGAATGGTTGAGATTTCACTTAAATGTATTTTTGTTACTTCTTCATTTCGTACCACAAGATAACCAAGCTGATAGTCCAGCTTTGCCCGTTTGGAAATAACCACAATCCGCCAGCTCATAATGCATTCAGGTCTACTGCCTGCTCGTAAATACCGGTTGGCGATTGATGAATCATTTCGATTCGACTGCAATCGGTTATATTTTTGTTGAGATACAAAATTCCTGCTCTTCCAGATCCTCCAATTAATTTCAAATCAGCGGTAACACTCTGGCACTGGAAAAAATGTAAAATTTCATACAAAACGATACACTTTTCTTCTATGCATAATTCTTTAAATTTTTCTCTTTTTTCCGTTAATGTCTTTGCCTGTGCTCCAAGTTTTTTTGCATATACCGTATTTGTTAATTTATTTAAAAAGGTTTCATACAGCATCACCACCTTCTTTTCTTCTAAATGGTCGGAATCGTAAATTTTCAGTTCTTTATTCTGTTTTTTACGTTCCACGTACTGTACTATTTTTTTCAGTATTTCTGTTTCTTCCTGGGAAAGTACCAGCTGATTTGCACCTTGCATCAATAGCTGATCTCCTGATCTTCCGGAAACCCACATATAAAATCCGTCCACACAAAACAGAGTATCTATTTTGATTTCCGGCACCAGCACTCGCGGATTTTTTAACTGTCTTTCCTCTTCCAGATACCGAATTATATTTTCTTCTGACTTCTGAATTTCCTTTTTCAGACGAATCGGCACATACTCGATTGTTCGTATTTTCTTTCCCTTTTTGCCCTCCGATTCTGCCAGTACAAAGTAAGCTCCCGCCTCTTTGTTATATCCTCCATACTTCTGTATATCACAAAGCCGTTCATCACTGCTCTTGATCGGAACCTGACCTTTTCCTTTTTTGACAATCTGCTGGTCAAACAATGCACCTGTTGCCTCATACGATCTTCGCGTCACAAGAATGTTGTTTTTTTCCATAAAATTTCGGACTGTCGCAATGGTTCCGTTCCCGCTTTCCCAGGCAATTTCTCCGTTTCGTTCAATTTTTTCCTGTTCAAACATCTTCTTCAGGTTATAACTTCTTCCCGGATTTTCCTTAATGAAGTGAATCGGATTTGATGTGAATTTTACAAAATATGCGTTGCCAACAACAATATTCAAATAAGCATCCTTCGCATGATGATAATCATTCATCTCCCGTACCTTCAGAAATTTAAAATCCTTACGGAACTTTGAAACGGTTGGCGCTTTTACATAAACAATCTGTGTATCCGGGATCACCTGCTGCAGAATACTTGCTGCCGCTTTTGTACTCTGACGAGTTTCCACCAGCTGCCTGGAAATAAATCCAGCCAATTCAGACGGTTCAAATCCATTTCCTCTTATCAGCCGTTTATATTTTTCTTCACTGATCAATCCGGCATCCACTAAAGATTTCCAGAATGGCTGCATTTTTTTCCGAATTGTTTCATCGATCGGATATTTATCCTCTTTCATCTGATTACACTTTTTCTTTACAAGTACCCGGTTATCCAGGCTATCATCCATCACTTTGGACTGTGGAAAAATATGATCAATGTCATACTTCTGATTATCCCACAATTCCTCCAGTTCAATTGTTTCACCGGAATACATGCATTTTCCTTTTTGCGTATAATACAAATACAGCTTGTCTCTTCTCATTTCCGCATCGGAACGTTTTTCAATCTCATCTATCCAGTCTTTTTCTTCCGCTTTACATTTTTTATAGAGTTCCAGCAGTTTCTTTTTTCTTGAAGAGGTTCTTCCCTGATCGGTTTTTTCTCTTGCCATTTCTATAAAAACACGTTTCGGTGGGTTTCCCATTACTTTACAGATTTCCTTTACAATCAAAAGGCTCTGCCAAATCTGCCGCTTCACTGCCGGTGATACGTAAAGTTCCTCGACTAATTCATACGAAATATCCCGTTTTTTCTGTTCGTTTCCATTCTTTTCTTCGATTGCCGATGCAAACAAATATTTTTCGCTAAGCAGTTGCATCAGATTGTCATTCGTCTCCCACAAAGCCCGAATAATAGACCATGCCTCTCCCGTTTCCGGTGCCGGTGCTTCCGTCTCTTCCAAAAACACTTTTGAGAGTCTTCCCCAACCACGATACGGCAGTTTACTTATGCTGTCTCTTTGTTTTTCTGTCAACTCCGGAAACAGTTTCTTTAATCTCTGTTTCAGTATCGCTTTATCATCTCCAAACAGCGTTACGTTCAGGATGATGCATTCTTTTTCCGCCTGGTTCAGTGACAGATTTGTTAATTTCTCTTTAAAGTCATGGTATGCCGTAAGAGAACTCTTGAAATCACCATCAATTCCGGTAATTTCAACTTCTTTTCCGGTAATTCCTTCTTTCACTAAATAGTTTTTCAGTTTTTTCTGTGTAACCTTTCTGCTTTTCTGGAATACTTCTTCATATATTTTCTGTTTCTGCTCTACAGATATCTTTTCTCCATCCAAACGCAGATTATTTAATTCATTTAAAACTTCGTATTTGCTGTACAGCAGAGAATACTTTGGTAAAACATCTTCACTTGGCAGATAAGTACATTTATTCGTCATTCTTCGAATAAACTGCTCTGCACTTGCTTCCAAATCTACCATCTCATCGAAGTTCCATGGATATATTTTGCCTTCTTTTCGTACCGCCCAGTTACTCTTCTCCCCTTTTTTTCGAATTCCGTTTAAGGGTCCTACGTAGTACGGAATGCGGAATGTGAAAATCTTTTGAATCTTCTCTCCATTCTCTTTCAGTAGCGGAACTTTATCTTCCAGATTTTTCAGGATTGCATTTAATTCATATAAATGAATCTGATATGGAATGACACTGTTGTCTTTTACAGTCTGTTTCGGAAGAAACGTTCCCATTTCCATTTCCTTCTGCATGCAGGATGCTTTCGTCACATCTGATATCTTGCCCAGAATATTCTTTTTCAGATAACCGTAAAAGTCTTCCTGACTACATTGTTTTGGTGCCTTGATATACGCATAATAATTAGCTTTTTCATCCTTTTTTGCAAACAGTCTCTGATATTCTTCCCTTGAAAGATTCTCTCTGACCAGCTTTTTCAGATCTTTCAGATCTTTTTTATGCTTTTCATAAAGTGCCACTTTTGCCTCTGAAAGAGAAGAATAGTTCTGCAAAATATCAGCCAGAACAGCCCAATCGTACACTGCTTTTGCGTGTTCAATTAATACATATTTTTCTCCCAGCTCTGCTTCGATCTCTCCAGTGTATTCTTCATAACCTGCATCTGCGAAGCAAAGTTTTGGCCGTTCCAGTGTATCCATCTGTTTTTCCCCAAACAGATTTCCCAGTTTTGCTGTTCCACCGGTAATCAATCCCAGCCACTCTTTTTCACAGGATGTTTCTGCCCGCATTGCTTTTACTGCTTTTGTCTTTTTCGCAGATTTGGTCAATGTTCGGTCTTTTAAAATTGCCTCTATTTCCTTGCTTCTTTCCACTCCAATCTCGGAAGAAAAGCCAAGTTCTTCTGCCCGCACTGCTTCAAGGAACTGTTCAAATGTTGTCTGAAATTCTCTTACCTGTTCGATATTTCCGTTTAATAGAAAATGGCCTCTGTGTTTCATCATATGATGCAGAGCAAGATATATCAGGCGAATATCAGGCGTTTCGTCAGTTTCCATTAACCATTTTCTCAGATGATAGATGGTTGGAAACTGTTTATGATATTCTTTGTCTGTGTAAGCATCATCCGCAAACAATGCATAGGGAAGTTCCGGACACTTTCCCTGCCTGTCACGCTTATCCTCTGGCCAGTAACGACTCTCTTTCATTCTGCGAAAAAATCCATCATCTATCTTTTCTACTTCTTCCGCAAAAATTTTCTGCAGCAATTCTATTCTCCAATTACGACGATCCAATCTTCGTTTTGCTGTCCGAAACCCTCTTCTCTCTTCTGCAGTCTGTGCACTGTCAAATAGCCGTACACCCCAAAGTGTTTTTCCATGTGCGCGCAAAATTTCGTACTTCTCATTTGTCACAGCCCATCCAACCGAACTGCTTCCCATATCAAGTCCGAGATAATATTCCCCTTTCATCTGTTCTTTCCTCCATTTTCTACATTTTATCTAATTTTACCATATATTTTGATTTTTTACATCTTTTCTTTCCTATTTTCAACAATTCTACTTCCTGGTTCTTGCTGTTCTCACAGTACTGAATCATAACCATGTTTCATTTCTAATTTTAGACAACAAAAAAACTGCTGTCTATGAAGACAACAGTTTTCGTTCCACACACTGTGGACCATCTAACGATGGCGTTTTCGATAAATCGTTATTTGAACTTATGATGTAAAATTTAGTATGGTACTAAACTAACTACACTATACTTCTATTTTTTCCTTTCGTCAATCTTTTTTAGAAAGTTTTTATGATAATTATTCCATTTTTTTCTCTTGCGTCCTTCTTATTTTTATGGTAAAATATATTTTGTTCTGATTACGAACACTGCCGCTGTGGCGGAATTGGTAGACGCACTTGACTCAAAATCAAGCGGTGAATAACCGTGCCGGTTCGAGTCCGGCCAGCGGCATAGCTAAAAAAGATCTGCAAAAACGAACGTTGATGCAGATCTTTTTTTATTGTCTTCCCTTCAAAAAAACAGCTTTTGAAAGAAAGAAAACCCCTTTCGAAGAACCGGCCATCTGCCGCATGGTTCTTTTTGAAAGGGGTTTTACTGTTGTTATCTCTTATTTATTTCCAAACATCTTCTCATACTCCGGTGTTCCATCCAGTGTAGCGAAGTAGTCTTTCGGGGTTTCTGCGCGGCGGATGACTTCAAAGCTGCCGTCCTCTTTTAACAGAACCTCTGCAGATTTTAATTTTCCGTTGTAGTTGTATCCCATGGAAAATCCATGTGCGCCGGTGTCGTGGATGAAGAGGAGGTCTCCGACTTCCACTTCCGGAAGCATGCGGTCGATCGCGAATTTATCGTTGTTCTCGCACAGAGAGCCTGTTACGTCATATTTGTGGTCGCACGGCTGATCTTCTTTTCCCATCACCGTGATGTGATGGTAAGCGCCGTACATAGCCGGTCTCATCAGGTTGACCGCGCAGGCATCACAGCCGATGTACTCTTTGTAGATGTGTTTCTGATGGATGGCGCGGGTAACGAGTCCGCCGTACGGTCCCATCATGAAACGGCCCATTTCCGTGTAAATTGCAACATCGCCCATGCCGGCCGGAACGAGAACTTCATCGTACACTTTATGTACACCCTCGCCAATCACGCGGATGTCATTGCCTTCCTGATCCGGTTTGTACGGAATTCCGACGCCGCCGGAAAGATTGATGAATTTAATCTTCACGCCCGTCTCTTTCTGCAGCTTTACAGCCAGCTCAAACAGTGTTTTTGCCAGAACTGGGTAGTAATCATTGGTTACGGTATTACTTGCAAGGAAGGAATGGATGCCGAACTCTTCTGCCCCTTTTGCCTTCAGAATGCGGAATGCCTCAAAAATCTGCTCGGTTGTCATACCGTATTTGGCATCTCCCGGATTGTCCATAATATCGGTGCTGATTTTAAACAGTCCGCCCGGGTTATAACGGCAACAGATTTTCTTCGGAATGTAGCCTAATGTTTTCTCAAGAAAATCAATATGCGTAATATCATCAAGGTTAATGATCGCACCAAGCTCTGCAGCCAGTTGATACTCTGCAGCCGGTGTTACGTTGGATGAAAACATGATTTTATCTTTCTCAAATCCCATCGCATCGGAAAGCATCAGCTCCGTGTAAGAAGAGCAGTCGCATCCGCAGTCATATTCACCCAGCATTTTGATCAGTGTCGGGTTTGGGTTCGCTTTTACAGCAAAATACTCACGAAATCCCGGATTCCAGGAAAAAGCTTCCTTTACCGCTTTCGCATTCTCACGAATTCCTTTTTCATCGTAAATGTGAAACGGAGTTGGTACTGCTGCTGCGATTTCTTCCAGTTTTTCTTTTGTTACAAAAGGCTTCTTCGTCATTCTCTTTTGTCTCCTTCTTCTGCTTATTTTGCCTGAATAATGTGAAGCATGTTTGTCATATATCCTTCACCCGTCACCTCGTTAGTAGCAGGGTCTCCGGCCGTAAAAATAACCATATCGCCACGTTCTACAAGCTCCTCACGGCGCACCATATACATAGCATGGGAAATGATGTTCTCCGTAGAATCTTCCTCGTATCCGGTCACCGGACGAACGCCCCAGTAGAGCTGCATTTTTCTTCTTGCCCATTCATATGGGGTAACGCCGTAAATCGGTACGCTCGGACGAAGGTTGGAAATCAGTCTTGCAGTCTGACCGGACATCGTCGGAGTCACAATGCAGGCTGCTTTGATGTGTTCTACCATAGAAACGGCTGCACTTCCGACTGCTGCGGAAACATTTAGCTTTCCTTCCAGCGCTTTTCCATCGCGGTAGTCTTCGAATTTCAGATAACGCTCCGTCTGCTCGGCAATCTCTCCCATCATGGTAACTGCCTCGATCGGATATTTTCCGGCTGCTGTTTCGCCGGAGAGCATGATCGCATCCGTTCCATCATAAATTGCATTCGCAACATCGGCTACCTCTGCACGGGTCGGACGCGGGTTCCGGATCATGGAATCCAGCATCTGGGTTGCTGTGATAACCGGTTTGTATTTATGATTGCATTTTTCAATGATGATTTTCTGTACATGCGGTACTTGGCACGCCGGAATCTCTACACCAAGATCTCCCCTTGCAACCATCACACCATCTGCCGCATCGATGATGCTGTCGATGTTCTGCACACCCTCCGCATTTTCGATCTTGGCAATGATATCAATATGCTCTCCTCCGTTTGCCACAAGGAACTCACGGATTTCGTTAATTGCCTCTGCATTCCGGATAAAGGAAGCTGCAACAAAATCAATATCCTGTTCAATACCAAAAAGAAGATCTCCTTTGTCTTTCTCCGTGAGGTTCGGAAGATTGATCGAAACGTTTGGTACATTCACGCCCTTTTTTTCTCCGAGCTCGCCGCCGTTTACTACGGTACAGACAATTTCCGGTGCATTTACTTTTTCTACGCGCAGACCGATCAGACCATCATCGATCAAAATCGTATCTCCCTCTTTGATATCTTCCGTAAGGCCGGTGTAGCTGACAGAACAGTGATTTTCATCTCCGGTCTCCTGAACGGTTGTCAGGGTAAAAGTCTGTCCGGTTACCAGATTCACTTTTTTTCCATCTTTTAAAACGCCGGTACGAATTTCCGGTCCTTTGGTGTCCAGAAGGATTGCCACAGGAGTTTTCAGCTCTTTTCGAAGCTCTTTCAGCATATCCATACGCATTTTCTGCTCATCGTGGTCTCCATGAGAAAAATTAAAACGAGCAACATCCATTCCGGTTTCAATCAGTTTTTTCATCAGGTCACGGGAGTTGGTATTTGGTCCCATGGTGCAGACAATTTTCGTTCTTCTCATACTTTCTCTCCTTCTTTATTTTACATGTTCATGCGTAAACAGGTGATCCTGGCAGTATTCATAGTTTCCGTTGCATCGGGAACAGAAACGGAACTCCAGATTCGGATCATCTTTTTCGGTCCGGCCACAGATCGCACATTTGTGTTTTGTGATCCCGTTCGGATTGCGGTATTCGGCTTCGCCTCTTGAAACGGCCTTTTTAAATTCCTTCCGGCGTCTGTTCTGCTGGAAAGAGCCGCGTTTTCCTTTTCTTGTCATCAGGAAGAACACAAGGACGTTTGCAAGGGAACAAAGAATAACAACACATCCTGCCCAGTTTCCGCTCATGATGCTGGTAATCATGCTGTAGGCGAGAAGCGCTACGTCAAGGTATGCCAGCCATTTGATTTTGATCGGAATAATGAAATACAGCAGTACCTGCATATCCGGGAAGCTGATCGCAAAGCCAAGGAAAATCGAGAGGCTGATGTAGTAAGTGCTGAATGCCGTTCCCATCAGCGACGGATATCCGTTGACTGCATATAAGATTCCATACAGCAGGAAGGAACCGATAATGGTCATCAGAATGCCGGAAAAGATGTAAACATTATACTTGAAATCTCCCCAGGCTCTCTCAAGGCTTGTTCCGATTGAGTAATAGAAAAACAGCATGATGATCGTAAAGATATCAAGGCTGCTCGGCGGAATCAGAATCCAGCTCACCAGACGCCAGATCTGTCCGTGCAGAATATAATATGGTTCCAGCGTCAGATACTGTCTCATGATGGGAGCCGCAAGCGCAATGATATATCCCGCAATGTACGTTACGATAATGTACATCGTCAGATGGCTTAACGCGTATCTCCCATATTTTCGCTCCATTTTGTCTAAAAAATTCATGCACACTCTTCCTTTTTGTTTGTTTTATTTTACCGGCTTTCACTGCCCGAAAATACATTCTCATTATACGTGCTGCCTTTTCGTTTGTCAAACGGTATAACGGTGAATTTCGTCTCCGAAAAAGAGCTTTACGAATGTTTTACTTTCCGGTATAATTTATTAGAAATCTTTTCCAGTTATTTTATAAATATACGAAAAAATTCAGGAGGACTTTATATATGGCAGGATCATCATTTGGTACCATCTTCAGACTGACCACCTGGGGAGAGTCTCATGGAAAAGGCGTGGGCGTTGTTGTGGACGGAGTGCCGGCCGGCCTTTCGCTTTCCGAGGAGGATATTCAGTTTTACCTCGACCGCAGGAAGCCGGGACAGAACCGCTTTACCACAAAACGGAAAGAATCCGATACCGTTCAGATTTTATCCGGCACTTTCGAAGGAAAAACGACCGGTACCCCGATTTCCATGGTGGTATGGAATGAGGATCAGCATTCCAAAGATTACAGCGACATTGCTTCCTATTACAGACCGGGCCACGCCGACTATACGTTTGATGCAAAATACGGTTTCCGCGACTACCGCGGCGGCGGACGCTCCTCAGGACGCGAGACGATCGCACGCGTGGCTGCAGGTGCCATTGCCTTAAAAATGCTCTCTGAGCTTGGCATCACCGTTTCCGCCTACACCCGCTCCATCGGTGACGTGGAAATCCAGTCTTTTGATACCGCTGAAATCGCGAATAACGCCCTGAATATGCCGGATGCAGAGGCTGCCGAAAAGGCTTCCGAGCTTTTAACAAAAGCCATGGCGGAAAAAAATTCCGTCGGCGGTGTGGTCGAATGTGTCGTTCACCATATGCCGGCCGGTGTCGGCGATCCGGTGTTTGAAAAGCTCGATGCCAACCTTGCAAAAGCACTCGTCTCCATCGGCGCCGTAAAAGGCGTGGAAATCGGAGACGGTTTCTCGGTCTGCACAGCTACCGGGCTTACCAATAACGATGCCTTCCATGTAAATGCGGACGGCTCCATTGTCAAGCTGACCAACCACGCCGGCGGTATTTTAGGCGGTATCAGCGACGGAAGCGATATCGTTGTCCGGGCTGGTTTCAAACCGACCCCGTCCGTTGCTGCTTCCCAGCAGACCATCAACAAAGACGGCGAAAATATTGCCATCGAAATCAAAGGCCGCCACGACCCGATCATCGTTGCACGCGCCGTTGTTGTCGTGGAATGCATGACCGCTCTTGTCCTGGCGGACGCACTGCTCGTCGGCATGAGCGCCAAACTGGACAATGTAAAGAAAGTCTGGGCTCTGGACGAGAAATAAAGGCCGGACTGCTTCTTTCTGGCTTCAACACAAAAAATGCCTGCGGGATACAGTTCTTCCTGCAGGCATTTTTGCGTTATTTTTTAGTGAACGCCTTTTTTCGTAATCAGAATACAGTTCGGCGTCTCCACTTTCATCGGGCGGCCTTTCTGAACCAGCACGTTTTTCTCATAATCAACGGTAAATGTTGTGATCGTGTTGGACTCATGGTTTGCCACTGCGATATGTTTTCCGTCCGGGAACATTGCAATATCCTTTGGATATTCGCCGCTGATCGGAAGTGCAAACTTCTTCTCCATGCAGCCGGTCTCCGGGTCGATATGGAACATTGCTACGGTATTGTCTCCGGCTGTAGAAGTAAACAGGTAGTGGTGATCCGGGGAAAGGCACATGCCGGATGCAGCGTCGTGCGCCTGGTCCACGTTCGCGGATGTGGTGCTGATCGACTGCAGTTTTTCAAATTCCGGTCCGTTTCCCGTATCACGGTAGCTGAATACATCGACTTTGTTCATCAGCTCGTAAATGACATACGCGTATTTTCCGGATTCACTGAAAACGATCTCTCTCGGACCGGATTCACGCTCACAGCGCAGGATATCCACCAGTTTCAGGCGGTCACGCTGTGTGTTCAGCTTGTACATTTTGATCTGGTCAATGCCGTTGTCGACTGCGCAGACATATTTGTTGTCCGGTGTAGGAACGACACAGCTGACATGCGGGCGGAAGTTACGCTCTGCCACACTGCCAAGGCCCTTGTGGAACACGCCGTCCATCAGACTTCCGAGGCGGCCGTCCTTATGGGTATGTACAACGGTTACTTTTCCGTCATGATAGCCTGCCACGAACAGGTATCTTCCGGTTTTGTCCACCGACAGATAGCAGCCGCGCATGCCGTCGATGTCTACTTTGTTGATCGGGGTCAGGTCTCCGTCATCCTCCACTGCAAACACTGCAACGCCTTCATCTGCAATCGAATACAGGTATTTGCCGTTTAAGGAACGGGCAATGTGGGAAGAGTTGTTGACCGGTATGACTTTTCGCTCTGTCAGAGTGCCTTCTTCTACATTTACATCATATAAATGAATACCAATGCTGCTTCCATGGGTATAAGTGCCTACATAGGCTACGTACTCATCCTTCATGTTGTTTTCATCCTTTCTGCCTTCTCGCACATCGTGTGAATTTTCTAAAAATATTTTAACACAATTTCCGCGCCACGACAACGAGGAAAACGGATTTTTGATATGTAAACGGTAACACTTTATTTTTAGACACAGGATATTCTCCTGCAGAGAATTTTTTAGATATTTCTATTGTTTTTGGATTGTAAGAGTTGAGGTTTCCGCTGCATACCATTTCCATTTTCTACGCTCTCGTCAGACTGATTTCCTGACTCATCATTCCCTGCAGTTTCTTGATTGCGCGGCTGTACTGGCACTGCAGCGCCTGCTCGCTTTTCTTGCAGAATCCGCTGAGCTCTTTGTAGCTGAATCCATATGCTCTCCCCCAGAAAATGCGCTGATCCATCGGATTCAGGTTCTGGATGCAGTTCTGCATCACCATTCGTTCCTCAATCTCGGCTGTCGCGGCCGCCTCCCCTTCATTTCTGTTCTCTTTCTGATACTGTGTATAGGAAACTTCATTCTGATAATAATGTTTTCTGCGCTGATTCTTGATCTTGTTTTTTGCCACACAGAACAGCCATTTCGTCATCTCTTCTCCTTCGAGATCGGCAACGGTTTCAAATTTTACCACCAATACCTCCCATACATCGTTCAGCACATCCTTCGCCGTCTCCCGGTCATTGTTCAACTGACCGCAGATATAACGGAACAGCACATGACTGTTTTCCTCGAATATGATCTGAAAAAATCGTTCCTTCTCTTGTCTCATACACTTCTTTCTCCCTCCTGTTATTTCGCTGTCCTTCTCTTCCGGGCCCGTCATATATGTAATGTGTTGAGACTATCGAAATCTTTCGTTTTTTCAGAATATTTCTACTATTTGACCTTATTACTTTTGTTAATAAAGCAAAATATTGCGTTATAACTGCACCGCGGCGCATAATCAAATTTTTTCTTTCGAAATCAGAAATTACTGTTTCTGACAAAAAATTCCCGCAGAAAGGAGCTTTCTTCCTCTCTGCGGGAATCTTCTATTTTGGTTTTATTTTATTTAAAGTAAGCAACACCGGACTCAAAGATCTTCAGATCCTGCTCTCCGTAGATGTTGACTGCTACGCCGTTGTCGCGGCGCTCTGCGTGTGCCATCTTACCAAAGACACGGCCGTCCGGGCTGGTGATACCCTCGATTCCGCAGTAGGAACCGTTGACATTCCAGTACTCGTCGTTGGTCAGGTTTCCGTTGACATCGCAGTAGCGGGTTGCAATCTGGCCGTTTGCCATCAGCTTGTCGATCCACTCTTTCGATGCTACGAAACGTCCCTCTCCGTGGGATGCCGGGTTGGTGTAAACACCGCCAAGCTCGGCGCCTGCCAGCCATGGGGATTTGTTGGTCACAACCTTCGTGTAAACCATCTTGGAAATATGGCGTCCGATAGTGTTGAAGGTCAGAGTCGGGGAATCCTCCGTCTGTCCGAGAATCTCACCGTACGGAACGAGTCCCAGTTTGATCAGTGCCTGGAATCCGTTGCAGATACCAAGGGCAAGTCCGTCTCTCTCATTCAGCAGTTTGGTAACAGCTTCTTTGATCTTCGCATTCTGGAATGCGGTTGCAAAGAATTTTGCTGATCCATCCGGCTCATCACCTGCGGAGAATCCGCCAGGGAACATGATGATCTGCGCCTGGTTGATGACTTTTTCAAAGGCATCGACAGAACCGCGGATGTCTTCTGCGGAAAGATTGCTGAATACCTGAGTGATAACTTTTGCACCGGCACGCTCGAAAGCTCTGGTGCTGTCATACTCACAGTTCGTTCCCGGGAAGACCGGAATGAATACGGTCGGCTGTGCCAGCTTGTGGGAGCATACGTGGATGCTCTTTGCCTGATAGCAGCTGTCTGCAACAATTCCGTTTTCGTCTGCTGCTGCCACATTCAGGGCATCTACCTCCGGAAGCTCTGCACCGGATACGGTCTTGAATACTTTTTCCAGCGGTTTGTTCCATGCGGAAACGGCCTCGCGGATGGTGATTTCGGTGTCTTTATAGGAAAGAACCGGTTTGTCTGTCACTTCACCGATGACGGTGTAGGTGCTTGCCAGCTCTCCGACTTTTTCAGCCGGAACTTCGCAGATCAGATCTGCAATATATGGAGTAAAGAGATCTCTCTCGTCTACATTGTGCTCGATGGTTACGCCGAGAGCATTACCGAATGCCATCTTGGATACGGCTGCTGCGATACCCTGACGGTCTACGACATAAGCGGCTTTCACACGGCCGTTCTGCATATCCTCATGCAGTTTTCTGTAGGTTTCCATGACGCCTTCGTACTCTGGAAGCAGATGTGCGTCGACTGGAAGGTGGATCCACACGAGTTTGTCTCCTGTGTTTTTCAGCTCCGGAGATACTACATCTTTTAATTTTGCAACGTCAACCGCGAAGGATACGAGTGTCGGCGGTACATCGATATGGTTGAAGGTACCGGACATACTGTCTTTTCCTCCGATAGACGGCAGGCCGTAGCCCATCTGTGCGTCGTATGCACCAAGAAGTGCTGCGAACGGCTGGCTCCAGCGGTGCGGATCCTCAGTCATTCTGCGGAAATATTCCTGGAAGGTGAAGCGGACTTTGCTGTAATCGCCGCCGACTGCCACGATGCGGGACAGGGACTCGGTTACGGCATAGACTGCTCCGTGATACGGGCTCCAGCTCGATACGTATGGATCAAAGCCGTAGCTCATCATGGTAACGGTGTTGGTTTTTCCATCCGGAACCGGCACTTTTGCAACCATGGCCTGAGTTTCAGTCAGCTGATATTTTCCACCGTACGGCATCAGCACGCTGGCTGCTCCGATGGAGGAGTCAAACATCTCGACAAGACCTTTCTGGGAGCATGCGTTGAGGTCTGACAGGGTGGACAGCCATTTTTCTTTCACGTCGGCAATGTCACCGCTTCTTTTTAACGGGGTGTCCTCTGCTTTTGGAATCTCTACGAAGACATCATTCTCCTGATGTGCTCCGTTGGTATCCAGGAATGCACGGGAAATATTGACGATCTCTTTTCCTCTCCAGGAGAGTACCAGACGCGGGTCCTCGGTTACGACTGCAACTTCGGTTGCCTCCAGGTTCTCTTCTGCGGCATATTTCAGGAACTGCTCACGGTCTTTCGGGTCGATGACAACGGCCATACGCTCCTGGGACTCGGAGATGGCGATCTCGGTTCCGTCGAGGCCGGCATATTTTTTCGGTACTTTGTCCAGATTGATCTTAAGGCCCGGTGCCAGCTCGCCGATGGCAACGGAAACTCCGCCTGCACCGAAGTCGTTGCATTTTTTAATCAGAAGGCTGACTTCCTCGCGGCGGAACAGTCTCTGCAGTTTACGCTCAGTCGGTGCGTTTCCTTTCTGTACCTCTGCACCGCAGGTCTCGATGGATTCTGTCGTATGTACTTTGGAGGAACCGGTTGCACCGCCGCAGCCGTCTCTTCCAGTACGGCCGCCGAGCAGGATGATGATATCGCCCGGATCGGAATTTTCACGGACAACGGCACGGCGCGGTGCTGCTCCAAGGACGGCTCCGATCTCCATACGTTTTGCCACGTAGTCCGGATGGTAAACTTCTTTGACATAGCCGGTTGCAAGACCGATCTGGTTTCCGTAGGAGCTGTAGCCGTGTGCTGCTTCTCTTACGAGTTTTTTCTGCGGAAGTTTTCCTTCGAGTGTCTCGCTCTGCGGACGGGTCGGATCTGCGGCTCCGGTCACACGCATTGCCTGATATACATAGGTTCTGCCGGAAAGCGGGTCACGGATTGCACCGCCAAGGCAGGTTGCAGCACCACCGAACGGCTCGATCTCGGTCGGGTGGTTGTGGGTCTCGTTTTTGAAGTTGATCAGCCACTCTTCGTCTTTTCCGTCTACATCTACCGGTACGACGATGGAGCATGCGTTGATTTCATCAGACTCTTCCTGATCTGCGAGTTTTCCTTCGGATTTCAGTTTTTTCATTGCCAGAAGGGCAAGGTCCATAAGGCAGATGAATTTGTCGTCACGGCCTTTGTAGAGTACCTCACGGTCGCTTAAGTAGCGGTCGTAGCTTTTTTTCATCGGCTCGTAGTAGTCGCCTTCGCCGAAGGTCACGTTGGTAAGCTCGGTGGAGAAGGTGGTATGGCGGCAGTGATCGGACCAGTAGGTATCGAGTACGCGGATCTCGGTCATGGATGGATTTCGTTTTTCTTCGCCGCGGAAGTAGTTCTGGATATGCAGGAAGTCTTTGAAGGTCATGGCAAGGCCGAGGGAATCGTACAGGGCTTTT
>ERZ791903.1354-NODE-1354-length-24016-cov-3.370477_pt1 | contig 24016 bp, 19 predicted proteins | sample MGYA00510148_ERZ791903 | MGnify/ENA primary metagenome ERZ791903 (study PRJEB30046, sample SAMN00792080) | human gut metagenome | study: EMG produced TPA metagenomics assembly of the A metagenome-wide association study of gut microbiota in type 2...
GCGAAGTTTTCCCTTTTACAAAAACGCGATAAGTTCTTAAACTTTCGTTGATTTCAATCATCTAACTAAAGGAAATTAAATGAAATTATCCGCACGCAACGTTCTCGAAGGCAAAGTTCTCTCTATCAAAAAAGGCCCGGTTTCTACCGAAGTTGATATCGAGACTAAAGGCGGCGAACGCGTTGTTGCTTCCATCACAACAGCTTCTGCTGACTCCCTGAAACTTGAAGTCGGCAAGAAAGTTTATGCTGTCATCAAGGCTTCCAACGTTATGGTTGGCACAGACGAGTAATTCTCGTTAGTCCTATGCAAAAGTCCGACGGTTGATTCCGTCGGACTTTTTTATTTTTGCGACTATTGAGGGCCGGCGCCGGCTTTGAAAGTATTGCACATCTCGGGATTTCCGGTATCGAATCCTGTCTTAAACCAGTAGTACCGCTGCTCGGAGGTTCCGTGCGTAAAACTATCCGGAACGACTCTCCCTTGAGCTTCGCGCTGCAGTCGGTCGTCACCGATTGCGGTTGCCGTTCTTAAAGCTTCCTGCAAATCTCCTTTCTCAAGAATGCCTTGCCTCTGCATATCATGGCCCCAGACGCCTGCCAGACAGTCGGCTTGAAGTTCCAGTTTGACGGAAAGTCGATTAGCTTCTTTCGGACTGACCTGAGACTGCAGTTTCTGCACCTGAGAAGAAATGCCGAGAAGCGTTTGAACATGATGTCCGACTTCATGAGCTAAGACATAACCCAAGGCGAAATCCCCGCCCCCTCCGAGTTTTCTCTGCATGTCTTTATAGAAAGACAAATCGACGTAGAGCTTATGATCGGACGGACAGTAGAAAGGTCCCATCGCTGCCTGACCGTAGCCGCAGGCTGTACGAGTACTGCCTGAATAAAGAACCATCTTCGGAGGAATGTATTTTTTACCGGATTGCGCAAAAATTCGTCCCCATGTTTCTTCCGTTGTTCTCAGGGCTACGGAAGAAAACTTCGCCAATTCCTGCTCTTGGGCACTCGGCTGATAACTTGAGCTTTGTGTCGGTGTGGTCATCGGGGAATCCAAGCCGAGGAGCGGAGTTAAGTCAATCCCGTAATAACCGGCAACTAAAACAACCGCCAAGACCGCCAATCCCAACTTGCCGCGAGGCATCGGAAATCTTGGGCCGCCTCCGCCGAATCTTCCGCCCTCGCCTCGGCGGTCCTCAACGTTGCTGCTGCCTTCTCTGTCTTTCCAAAGCATCCTTTCCTCCGATGCACGTGTTGCCTGTGCACATTTTAGGAGCCATTCTCGAGAGAATCTTGCAGCTGAACCCACTTTTAGGAAAAGGCGCCGTTCCTTCCGAAACTAGCGCCTTTTATTAGAGTTTGAAATTATTTAGATAATCGTGCTCTCTTCGACTTCTTCACTGTCGTCTGCCTTATTGGCAGTCTCCAGCTTGTATGGCTTCAAACCTAAGAACTCCCATTTAGCTTCAACGAAACGACCTTTGCGGCCTCTTCTTGTACGGTAATCTTCAATGGAGCGCGGACCAACTAAAAGTTCTTGAATCTTGCCGCCCCGGCCTTTTCCGACCACCACAACGCCGTTCGGAGAAATCGGGACGGCTGCAACCAGTTTTTCATCGTCTTGGAGCGCCATGATCGTGGTGCCCTTGCCGCCGCTCGAGAGTGCTCTGAGCTCGTCAGTCGTAAAGACAACCAATCGGCCGCTCGAAGACAAAGCAGCGATCCAGCCCGTCAAAGGCGTAGAAACTTGAACGGGAAGCGGTTTTGCTCCGTCCAGGATGAAGAAGGATTTACCGCCTCTCTGACGGACCGATAAATCCGACATCTTGCAGAAGAAGCCCATGGCTGCGTCTGAGGTAAACAGCAGAACGGTATCAGGCGCACCGCAAGTATAGTCGAAGGGAACATCGCCTTCCTGGAACTGAACAAAGGCGCTCACATGAGTGCCCTCGCCTCTGGCGCTCGGCAGGGAAGAAACCGGGATACTGTAAATGCGTCCGGTGTTCGACAAAATATACAAATTGTCGACACTTCGGCATTCCATGGAGCAGCGGTACTTATCGCCGAGTTTAAAGTTCATGGCCCGTGCATCAAAGCCGTGGCCTTGTCTTGAACGCAGGAAGCCTTTTTCACTTACGATCACGGTAACGGGTTCATTAATCACCTGTTTGGCGATCGAAGCGCCCTTGGCTTCTTCGATCAGCGTGCGTCTTTCATCACCATAGGTATCAATATCCTGACGGATTTCTTTGGTGACTTCTCTTCTCAGTTTCTTTTCGTCTGTCAGTAAGCCGCGCAGACGTTCCGCTTCATTGCGAAGTTTCTCCAGCTCTTTGCGGAGTTTGACTTCATCAAGAGAGGCCAATTGACGCAGCTTGATTTCAAGGATGTCTTCAGCCTGTGTATCAGACAATCCGAAATGCGTCATCAGCTCTTTCTTAGGATCGTCCGCGCCGCGAATAATACGGATCACTTCCTCAATATCAACGAGGACAATGAGGCGCCCTTCAAGCGTATGAATTCTTGCCTCGGCTTCGGTTAAAGAAGTCTGAGAACGGGCGCGAACCGTACGCAGTCTGAAACTGACCCACTCAGAAAGAATATCCTTCAAGCCTTTTTGGCGAGGTTTTCCGTCGATGCCGATCACTACAAGGTTGAACTTGCAAGAAGTTTCAAGACTTGTCTTGCTGAGAATCGTGCTGACAAGTTCTTCTCGATCAATGGATTTCGATTTCGGATCGATGACCAAACGCACCGGCGCCTCGGCACTCGACTCGTCTCTCATGCCGCTCATGACATTCATGATCAGCTGCTTGTCCTGCTGCTGTTTTGCGGTCAAAGACTTCTTGCCCTGCGGTGCCTTAGGATTGGTGAGCGCTTCAAGCTCCGACATGACTTTCATGACGGAAACTTTATAAGGAACGCTGTCAAATACTAATTGCCACTGACCTCTTGAAAGCTCTTCAAAGTGATAAGTCGCACGAACTTGGAGATTGCCGTATCCGCTTTGATAAACATTCTTAATATCCGATGCGGAAGAAATAACCTGGGCGCCTCCCGGAAAATCTGGACCCTTGACAATCTCAAGCAGCTCATCGGTTGTGATCTCGGGATTACGGATCACTTCGATAGCGGCTTCTCCGACTTCCGTCAGGTTATGAGACGGGATTTCAGTGGCCATACCGACCGCAATACCGCTGGAGCCGTTTAGTAAAAGCACGGGCAGTCTGGCAGGCAGCAACACCGGTTCTTTATGAGTTCCGTCGTAGTTTGGAATAAATTTGACGGTTCCTTTATCCAGCTCCCCGAGCAAAAGATCGGCATACTTAGAAAGACGGACTTCGGTATAACGCATGGCCGCAGCGCCGTCGCCGTCGGCCGAACCGAAGTTTCCCTGACCCTGAACCAACGGGTAGCGCATGGTAAAGTCCTGCGCCAAGCGGACCATGGCATCGTAAGCAGCAGAGTCTCCGTGGGGATGATATTTACCTAAGACTTCACCGACGACTCGAGCACTTTTAACCGTTTTGACATCCGGGTTCAGGCCGAGCCGTTTCATTGCGTAGAGAATTCTTCTCTGGACAGGCTTCATGCCGTCGCAGACGTCCGGCAATGCACGCCCTTTCACCACAGAAATGGCATATTCCAGATAGGCGCGGCTTGCAAAGTATGCAAGCGTTAATTCATCGCAGTCTGTGTCAGCATGCTTAAGAGCTTCTTCGACGATATCAGAACCACGGGGCTGTGCAGCCGCAGGAACCAATTCTGCTTCTTCAACTTCGTCCGCTACTTCCTGAAGCTCTTCTTTCATGTCGGAAGCATCTTCACGAATCAGGTTTTGAGCGACTTGCTCGGCTTCTTCCAGAGGCTCTTCATTCTTCGGTTCAGAAGCGGGTTCAGCCGACTCTGCTGCTGCATCTTGCGGTTGAATCTCTGAATTTTCTTTACCTTCGGAGGAAGACTTTTCTGCCTCAGGAGAAGGTTCAGGATCTTCCTCTAACATATCAAAGAGGAAACCGGTTCCCTTACCGATGTCTTCTTCGGGTTCCGGCTGAGCTTTTTTAGCTTTTCCTTTCTTCTCTTGGGGTTCTTCGTCTTCAGCAGAGGGCAAGACCGCCTTCCCGTCGATTTCTTCGAAAAGCTCGGTCTGATCCGCTTCTGTTAATTTGCGTCTTGGTTTCTTAGGCATTTATTGCGCTCAGTTAAATATCGGGTTCGAACTGGTCGCCGTGGCGCTCAATCCACTGCTTGCGTGCATCGGCTTCTTTATTTCCCATGAGAATCTGCATGGCCTTTCCGGTCAAATCATCGCCGGGAAGCCCGACTTTCACTGGCAGAAGCCTGCGGGTTTCAGGATCCAAAGAAGTTTCCTTCAGTTCTTCCCAATCCATTTCACCGAGACCTTTGAATCGTGAGATAACGATCTGAGCTTCGGTAAATTTTTCTTTTTTGAGTTTCTCAACTGTCTTCTTCAGCTCTTCTTCATTCAGACAGTAAATTCGGCGTTCTTTCTTCTTTCCCTTATTCGGAACGGAAACTTTGAAGAGCGGAGGCATCGAAACGTAGATATGCCCTGTCTCCATGAGGTAAGAGAAGTGCTTGTAAAAAAGCGTCAGCAGGAGCACTTCAATATGAGAACCGTCCACGTCCGCATCGGCCATGATGCAGATCTTCCCGTACCGAAGATTCGAAATATCAGGCTTCTCGCCGATCTTATGAGGATCAACGCCGATCGAGACCGAAATATCGTGAATTTCTTTATTGCCGAAAAGCAGGTTCTGGTCCACTTCCCAGGTGTTCAAAACCTTACCGCGCAGCGGAAGAATAGCTTGATATTCCTTATCTCGTCCCTTTTTGGCTGAACCTCCGGCCGAGTCTCCTTCCACCAGGAAGAGTTCGTTGCGGGATATATCGCCGCTGGTGCAATCCGTGAGTTTGCCCGGAAGAACCGCAACGGAAGATCCTTTTCTCTTTTCGATTTTCTGGGCACTATGCTGGCGCGCCTGAGCCTGCTTGATAAACATTTCAGCAAGTTTGCGGCCTTCTTCCACATGGCTGTTGAGCCAGAATTCCATCTGCGGGCGCACGAAGCTAGAAACTAATTTCAATGCGTCTCGGCTAATCAACCTTTCCTTTGTCTGTCCCTGGAACTGAGGATCCAGAACTTTTGCATTCAAGACAAAGCTAGCACGCGCAAACGCGTCATCCACGATCATCTTGATTCCTTTAGCGCCCAGGCCATGGGTTTCCATAAAACTTCTCATGGCTTGAAAAACTCCATCGCGCAAACCGGCCTCATGAGTACCGCCGAGCGGTGTGGGAATCAGGTTCACGTAGCTCTCGCGTTCCAACTGACCTTCGTCAGTCCAGCAAACGACCCAGCCGGCGCCTTCACCCTGAGAAAAGGTGTCGTCGTCGGCTCCGGCAAAGCCCTGAGCTTCAAAGGGCTGAACCAACGGAGGACGATCCAGCTGCTCTGTCAGATACTCTTTCAGGCCGCCCTCATATTTCCAGACTTGCTCAATGTTGTCTTTTTCATTGCGATAGATCACTTCGCAGCCCGGAAGCAGCACAGCCTTACTTCTTAAGAGGCGTATCAGCTGATTCTTAGGAATCGTGAGCGTGTCGAAATACTTACCGTCCGGCCAGCAGCGGACTCTCGTTCCGGTCGCCTTCTTAGGTCGAGGGGATTTAACGCTGTTCAAAGGCACGGTGACAAAACCGTCCTCAAAAGTGATCGAGCTTTCGAGTCCGTCACGCCAAACTGTCACTTCCAAACGGCTGGAAAGTGCATTGGTGACCGAAACACCGACACCGTGCAGACCGCCGGAGAATGAGTATGCACCGCCGGCTCCTTTATCAAACTTACCGCCGGCATGCAAACGAGTGAAAACGATTTCAACGACAGGAACCTTTTCTTCCGGATGAATACCGACCGGAATGCCGCGTCCGTTATCTTCTACGGAAATTGATCCGTCGGCATGCTCAGTCAAAATGATTCGGTTGGCGAAATTCGCTAAAACTTCGTCTGTCGCGTTGTCGATGACCTCCTGAATGATATGCAAAGGACAATCCGTCAAGGTGTACATGCCGGGTCGTTGTTTAACCGGCTGAAGACCTTTCAAAATACGAATCGATTTTTCGGAGTAATCGTTGACTTTATTATCTTGCTCTAGAGACATACGGGCGCCAATCCAGCGACAAAGAAAAGATGCAAATGGCTATTTTAACAAATTGGGTTGAACCGACTTCCGCCTTTTTGCGGCCGGAAAACCTCTTTGGAAGCTTATTTGTCTTATGACGCCTTCTGGTTCTGTACCGACTTGGCCGCCTGAAGATAAATTCCGTCGGCCAATTCTCGAAGCCCTCGGGCGCATCTTTCCGGATTGCCTCTTGCATCCTTAAAGACATACCAAATTCGATGGACAGCATTCCTTAAGTTTTCGTCTTCAAAAAGGTCGCCGATGAGAATTTTTATTTCTTTGCTCTTTGCCGTACCGCCTTCCATGGCCTTATAGGCAGCCAAAGAAAAGATCCTTCTCACATCGTAGCCGCCTTTCAGGCCTCTTAATTTCAGGATCGTAGGGGCCGCCTGGTAAAGTGCGTTTACTGCAAATTGATCCCGGCGGTCAATCGATTCCATTTTTGTAAAAAGGAGGATCTCGCCCGCAGAAAGAGGGTCTTCCTCATAATTTCTAAGATTGAATGTCTTCAAAAAAATTGCGTTCATCAAGCGGTCGAGCTTTTCCCGAGGTGACTGCAATGCGCCGTCAGGAAGATCGTTTGAGGCGGATGTTCTGACCAGTTCACAGAAGGAATTGATCGTCTTCCAATTAGGAAGACCGCCTTCGTCCAATTCCAACTGCAAAAAATTCAGCAAATAACCGTCCTTCTGTGCCTCGGCAACGATTTTCTTGGTTTTCGTTGTAACACCACAAGACCAAATATCGTTAATAAACATAATGCAACCTGACAGCTCAAAAGGACTAAAAACGGAATACTTCCATTCTAACCAAGGTTGCTTTACGCCTGTTTACATTTTTTGATGTCTCTGCGGGTGATCACTAACTGAGATCTCATCACCACCTATTTTCATTGTGGGCTAAAACGCTCTCAGCCTCCGATTGGAGGCTGAGAAAAAGAATAATCAGAAAATTGCTAAGCTTTTTTGTTATCTGCTTTCTGCCACGGCATCCAGTTCTTTCATATCTCTATCGACCATCGCAGAAACCGAGCTATCAGACCAGACGTTGAGGCTGGTTTCAATCATATCTACCACGGCGTAGAAAGGCAGGATCACGCCCATCAGAAGAATAGGAACATTCATGCTGGCGAGCAAGCTTGCGGATAAGAAGAAGCAGCCCATGGGCACGCCCGCGTTTCCGATAGCTGCAAGAGTCGCAATAAAGATCCAGGCAACAATCACACCGGGATGAATGTCAATTCCTGCATTCTGCATCAGGTAGACAACGGTTAAGAAAATGAAAGCCGCACAGCCGTTCATGTTAATTGTTGTGCACATCGGAAGGACAAACTGCGCAACCTGCGGTTTTTCTCCCAGATTCTGCTGCGCGCACCTCATCGTCACCGGCAGCGTTGCAGCGGAGGACTTAGAGAAGAATGCAAGCGCAAGAGCCGGGAGCATTCCTTTTGCAACCTTAATGGGGTTGAAACCCTTAAACATCAGGAAAGCCGGTATCACGATGAACATCTGGATTAAATTCGCGGCTATCACCAATGCGAAGTAGGTGCCTAAGCCTCCTAAGCTAACGCCGTGGCTTACTTCCTGAGCCAGTGACGCAACAAATGCAAAGATGCCGATCGGCAAAACTACGATAAGCCAGTTGACAAGCGTAAAGAGAACATCTTGAGACGCCTTAAAGAATGTGATCATGAGATCCTGGTTCTTTGAGCCTCTCGGCATCTTAGCAATTGCAATACCGATTGCCGCTGCAATTAAAAGAACGGAAAGAACATTTGCCGTCTGGAAAGGCGTAATGAAATTATCCGGGACAACGCTTTCGACGTAATCAAGATAGGAATGGCTTCCTAATTTGCTGGAAATGTCAGGTGCGGATCCGGGGACTGCTACGTTCGCAGGTGTGAAGAGCACGTACAACGAAGCAGCAACGCAGGCTGCAAGGATCGTTGTTGAAAGCGTATAAAAAATTGTGTGTCTGAAAATCCTCGTCGAATCGTTATTCTGAGACAAGGTCGACAAAGAAGAAATAATGGAGACACAAATAATCGGAATACTTAAGAACTTAAACAGTCTGATGAACACGGTGCTGATAAACTGCACAATGATCATCAAGTAATGATTTTCCCAGATCCCGGCCAGAATACCCAGCGCAATTGCCAAGAAATAGGCAACAACTACGCCAATGAAACCCTTCTGCATTCCTGCAGCAACGATTTTCTTATCCACGATGAATCCTTATGTGTGTTTTTGTAACAGGATATACCAGACTTGAAACAAAAATTCCCGCTGCGGTTCTTTATTTCCGAAAGCGGGAACTTTGGTTATGGAGAAGGCTTCAGATTATTTCAACCAAGGAGCTTTTTCTTCAAGGATGATCGCGTCTCCGGCTGTAAACTCCTGCAGGCTTCCGCTCTTTGTCTGGATGCAGATGAACTTAATGCCTTCGTCGTCAGACGCATGAATAGCGCGATGTCCGTTGGGACGAATCACAAACCAGTCGCCTGCTTTGATATCAACGACCTGGCCGTCAATATAGAGCTGGCCCTTGCCGCTCAAAACACCATAGACTTCTTCATTCTGCTTATGAGCATGGACGAAAGGTACTGCGGCTTTAGCCGGAAGTTCATTTATAGAAATTTCGCATCCGGTCAGACCGAGCAGGTTGTGCAATTCGACACGCGGTGCGTCTTTTACTTCAACCATCTTAAAATTTTCCATCTCAAACTCCTTAATTAAAATTTAGTTCGTAACCGAACTATTTAGTTAAAAATCTAAGCTTCCTCAAAAACTCGAAGTGAGCTTCCTCATTACTTTTTCTGCGACTTCTAATTCTTTTGGTCCCACCGCTGAAAGAATCCTCTGTGAAAGCTCTTCAGAAATTTTTCTGAAAACCGTCTCAAAAGCTATTCCTTTTTCAGTGAGCGATATCTTCACGCCTCTGGCGTCAGCCGGGTCCGTTTTTTTACAAACGTAGCCGAGCTTGACGAGCCTATCCACAAGTTCTGAAACGGTGGACTTGGAACGGCGGGTACGTCCGGCTATTTCCTTTGCACTCAGCTCCCCTGCCTCGAACAGCGCATGAAATATATCCCCGTGCGCCATTTTCAGGTCGGGATAACCGTACTTCTTCAGTTCGCTCTGAATAAAGTCTCCGGCCTTCTCGTTCAAAAGCGAGGAAAGATAAACAATCTCAAAGTTTTCCATGGACAAAATTATAGTTCGTCGACGAACTAATTTTATGTGGAATAAATTAAATATTTCTCAAAACGAGTTTCAAACACTGTTTAATTCGAAACGAGGATAAATTATTTCAATTAAACAAAGCGAAAGAGACTTAAAACAAAGGGGTTAGAACGAACGGTCAAGAGAGGTAAGAGAAAAAAGAGAGAGGGGGGGGGTGGCGGCTCCAGCAGCCGCCAAACTTACATATAAACGCATTGATTTTTAAAGAAATAATTTTTCTTGTGTACCGATTTGTGTACCACAAAAAGATCCCCGCCGGAGCGGGGACTGTTCTTTAATAGTTCGAGTTAGATGTAGGTCTCAAACAATGTTGCACCTCTAATTGTAAATTTTGTTGAGCTGCTTGGCAAACCCCTGCTGACTGTTCGGCAGCTTCAACCCGTGGTTCTTCTGCATGAGTTTTTCTTCCTTCTGACGGGTCTTCCACGCAGTCATCAGATCGTTCATGCTCACCGGGTTGAAGCCTTTAGCTCTTCTGACCTTGTTATGTTCGATCAAGTCCTTCCGAATTTCCGACTGAGCCTTGTAGTCTCGGTTCTTCATCGCGTCGATCCAACGGCGTGTTAGATCGCCCTTTTCTTCTTTGATGTATTCCTGAGTTCTGAAGGCTTGGTTTCGCATCTTGTACATGCGCTCCACACTCTTAGGCGTGGCACCCAGCATCATCAGAGCACGAGACCCGAAGGAAATCTCATCGTCCTTGAGCATCTTGGCACCGGTCTTCTTATCCTCTGTAGGATCAAAAATTCCGGCGGCCTTAAGCGCCGAGGGGATACCGGCCGGAAGGGCCGCTTCCAAGAAAGGTCTCGATCCCTGCCAAGAATCGAACTTGGAATCTGTGAACCCATCCCAAATGCGTTCCATTTTGCTCAGCGGGGCGCCGCCCAGACTCCATATAGCTTCTCGGAAGCCGCCTTTCTCAAAGAGTTCTTTTCTTCGGTACGGAGCAGCAGAGAGCATGGTGCCTGCGCCTACTGAATCAGAAAGGTTCCAGCCAAGGAAGCTCGGTAAGCCTTCCAACATGAGGTCCTGAAACTCAACAGGAACACCGGCTTCCGCTAGGTGGCGTCGAAGTGCTGTTTCTTCGTCCTCATCATCGTCTCCCAGCAGCCCCATAGAAGACAGCAGAGCAAGTGTTGCTGACATCGCAGGCAAGCCTTTAACACCCGCCATGGCAAAATGTGTACCAAGTGCCCATGTAAGCTGGCGGCGTGCAGCAGCTCTTTCCTCTTTAGACATGTTCTTGTCAAAGCTGTTTTTGAGCATCTGCTTGAAGAAGTTCAGCTGGATGGCTTGGAACTTACGGAACTGAAGCATGAACTTGCCCGGACGGGTGTTGAACCAGTCGGGAGCGTTGAGTGCCGAGTAGTCGCCTTGGGTCATGCTAAGAAGATCAGCTGCGTACTCTGTCGCACCCTGAACTGCTTCAGCCTCTGTTTTGCCTTTGCCCATCAGCTCGGCCTTCTTCAGACGGAATCCGGAGACCGCAGTCACATAGCGGTTCAGAAGTTCAACGCCTCGAGCTGCCACGCTGATTTCAACCATTGTTTTGTTGATCGCCTTGGAGATAGCGCTTCGCCCGGTCACATTGCCGAACTCCTGCTGGGCTCCGAGGTCAAGAAGGTTTCGGCTCATCATCTCTTTGAGCATCGCCTTCTCTTCCAGCGGGAGCTTACTTTCTTCAATCTGCTTGGAGAGGTTGCCGAAGGCATGGAATTTTTCCGAGGCAGTCTTAGCGTCCTTCATGGCCGCATTGAACATCGTGCCCCATTCTCCATAGGCCTTCGCCATAGCAGTCTGGGTCTTATATCCGCCGAACTGTCCGGCAAGCCAAGGTGCTGTCATCATCCACGGCTGCAAGGCGTTCTGAACATAGAACATCGGCTTAAAGGAAAGTGTCAGAGCGGTGTTGCTCGTTCTTGCCCATTCGCTGAATGTATCCCAAGCATTGTGGTTATGACGTTCCATCATTCGCTGGTGTCGTGCTTGGAGTTCGTTGTAGAGAGCCTGCATATCGCCCACAGTGGCTTTGCCTTCCTCGGGACCTTCGCGATAGTCCTTAGTTTCCGTTTTAACTTTCTGGAAAGCGTCGGAAATCTGCTTGCCAAACTGCATATTGGAAAGCAGCCAAGAGTCTGTCTGTCCCTGATGCAGGAAAGAGTCCATCATGTTCGGGTTGGCACCCGCGATGTTCCTTCTCTTTCTCATGGAAGCATCCACTTTCTTCTGAGCAGCGTCCATCGTCATTTCCAGAATGGACTGCTTCATAGCCTTGCTGACCGGGCCGTAGTTTTTCTCCACGGCTGTGATGAGGTTGGCTGTCATCTCATTGACTTCCGCAGTGCTGGTCAGAGACTTCAGACCTTCCTCAGTCCCGATTTCGTACATAACTGCGTCGTTGCCCGGATGCTCTGCCTTCAAGTCCCTTACAGCTTGTCGTGCATCGGTGAAATACTCGAAGCGTCCGACGTAATAGTGGTCGGCACTGCGCTCCAGTTTATCCACCGCTTCTTTAGCATACGACACACCGAGCTTTGCGTTCCTAGTTGCAACTTGCTCTTCATCCTTGTCGTTTTCTTTCAAAGATGTGTACTTGTCTTGCAGTGCTTTGAGCTTGCCGCGGGCTTCCTTAAGCTCAGGAGACACCCAGACCACGTTGTAAGTACCGGTTCTGCGCAACGGAGAATACGGCAGCACAGACTTCGGAGACTTAAACGGCGACACATAGTCTTTGCCTTGAAGGGCTTGCCCCATTAAGTCATAGAGCTTCTGCTTCAAGATCATTGTGTCATGGCCATACTTAAAGACTTGCTGCACCACAGCTTGTGCCTCCGGTGAGAGCGCTTCAAACTGCTTAGCCATGTGAGCGTCAACTTGCCCGAAAGTCTCTTCCGGGACTGCCTTCCCGTCCATGTCGGTCCAGTCAGCCGGGATGTAGCCCCAAAGACCGGAGGACGTGGAATCTAAGAGAAACTGGTTAACCGCTTTTCGGTTCTTCTCATCGAGTTTTTGCCAGCCTTCATAGATGGCAGCAGACTTAGCCTGATACTCAGCACGAGCTTTCGCGTGGTCGATTAGCTTCTGATAGTAGACCTTGGCAGACGGAGCAAACTTGGAAAGCTCTTTTACTAGCTGATCGGTAAATTTAAAGAGTTTGTTGTTCAGCTTCGCACCGACTTCTCCAATCCAAAGGATCGCATCCCCGATAGGAGCTGCTTTGCCGGTGAAAGTATCCTCGATCAGCTTCTTGAAGCCGCCGGTTTCCACGGCTTTAGCCTCGTTTTTGACTGCTTCGGTCTTTTCCATCTCGGCTTTGCCGACTCTTTCGTCCTGCTGCTTCTTGATCTTCCTATTCAGCTCAGCACGTTTCTGCTGCCGCTCATAACTTGCCCTCTGCGACGGCGTCATCTTGGCAAGCTTTTCTTGCTTTTTCTTTTCCTTTTCTTCGGATGTCAGGACTTTGCGCGGTTTCTTGGGCTTGTCGCTTTTGCCTTTCTTGGAAGCATGACGACCGCCCCCCTTCTCCATAGCGCTCTGGTCGGCGTAAGCTCTCACTACATCACATAGAAGCTCTGCTGCCTTGTGCTCATTGATACTCTTAATACCAAGGAATTTGAGGAGCCAGTTCTTGAGTTCTCCGGCAACTCGATACATTTCAGACTGAATGGACTGAGGAACAACACCGTTTCGTTTAACGTAGACTTCCAAGAAGTAGGCGAGCCGCTCTTCATTGTCAGAAACATCGGCGTCATCCATCCGGCGTTTAACATCTTCCCAGAATTTCTTTACCGCAGGGTTCTTGCTCTTTAATCCTTCTGCCATCAAAGTCGCGACACGGTCTTCGATGTCTTTGACAAGCCCCTTGAACTCAGAGTCTTTAGCAGCGTGTACACCGATTTCATGTGCGAGTACCGAGCCTGCCTCATTTTCATCAACGTTTTCGCCGTTGATGTAGACCTTCCCTGTGTTCTCGTCGTAAATAGCGTTCGTTCCTTTGTCAAGACCATCTTCGTGGAGAATGTTTCTGACTTCTTCCTCTGACAAGCTCGGGTCCTTGGCAAGGTAATCTTTGACGATAGTGTCAATGAACCCTTCGTTGGAGTCACAGATCACCACCTTTCCGGAATCAAGAAGCTCTTTAGTCGTGGCGACGCCCCACGACTTATTCAAGCCGTTTCGGACATCGTTGTAATTCTGCTTCTTCTGTTTTTCAGTCAGAGAACTCTTGGAAGCTTTGCGTGCTTTGAGCTCATCACCCTTGAAAAGGAGTTTTTGGTCTGCGATAATCTTTATAAGCTCAGATAAGTTCTGATCTCTGGCAAATGCGGAGGTCTGAATCTGACCAGCTTGGCTCAGCTGTCCTGAAGGCCAAGCCTCTGAGCGATCTCTACCGTAAGAAGTTATGACGAAGTTATTTCCACCTTTCTTTCCGAGAACCACTTTCATTCCATTGTGTTTGAGAAGTAGGCGCTCCTTACTTTCCGAAAGGTCTCCGTAAGCGATGGTTTTTACCATCCCTCTTAGTGTCGCCGCCACCTGCTCAGCGTTTAACTTATCGGCAACGCTTCTCTTATCAATGATATGAGAGTACCCAAGCGCTCCTTTTGTCTTTAGCTGATTATTTTCAAGGATAATTTCCCCAATCCTACCGAAGTCAAAGTCAACCCATCCATTCAAAGACGGGCTCCACATGCTGATAGGCTTACTCCACACGGCCCGATGCGCAGAGGTCCTGTTATCTAAGGCTTCTTGGAGTCTTTGGAGCCCTCTGATACGAGATGTTTCAGGGTCAGTCTTGGCAGACTTTGAGGCATGGCGTGTTGATTTTCCAAATTTGGTTTCAATACGTTTGTTGTAGTCGTCGAGGATCTTTTCGTCGTCTACAAACAGGAAGCCCTTGTCTTTAAGTTCATTGACAAGGTCTACTTGGTTTTCCGAGAGTCTCTTCTTTCTCTTCCCGTCTAAGTAATCCTGCATGCTCTCAAGAATTGAGCGCACCTTCATCTCTGCCTTGGCTATCGCCTTAGCATCCTTTTCCTTACCTTCCACGGCTGAGACGACTGCCTTGTTTTCTTCGGCTCCCTTAAACGGATCTTTGGGGGGCTTCGGGACCGATTTAAGCTCTATGAGTTTGCTTTCCCCTTCCGTTTTAGCTTTCTCTTTCGCTTCATCAAAGGCCTTTTTCAGAGCGTCTCCGAATTTAGTTTTCTTCGGTTCTTCCTTCTTAGTTTCCTCTTTTCCCTCAAACGGGCTCTCAGGAATCGTAGCGTTGACAACAACAGGCTCAGACTTTTTCGCTTCTGCTTTAGCAGCAGCTTTGTCAGCCTCTTCCGCGGCCTTCATTTCCTCAGAGCGAGATTTATCAGCATCCTCCAGTTTCTTGGAAAAATCGACCTTGCTTGATCTGTCCTTCGGAGGGATAACCTCAAGCTTTTCTTTTACGTCCTCTCCCTTTATTACTTTGACTGTGCCCTTAGAGCGATCCTCTTCCTTTTTGGCAACAGTCTTAGAATGCTTCGCAGCCATTGCACGGCCTGCTTTCTCAGTACCGCCCTTCACCCTTGCAGCAACACCGATAGTATCGGAGCCGCTTTCTCCGTTCTGTTCAGCTTCTACTCTGCCGGTATCTTCTACTGAACCCTCATTAGAATTTTCTTCAGACTTTTCCAAGTCTTCTCCGGCAGACTGCCCTTCCTCTTCTTCCTCTTTTCCTTTATTGATCGATTCCCCTTCCTTTTTCAATCTTGAAGGGTCGATAGAATTTATTTCTTCACGGCTCAGCTCCAAGCCGCCTTCACTAAAAGGTTTGTAAGCCATCGTCAGGGCTTCTTGGTACCGTTCTTCTGCAACAAGCGAGTTAAATTTATCAACATCGCTCCCTTGCATCTCTTCGCTTTCGATGTACTCCTTGACATGTAAAGCCTCAGCCCGCTTTGTCATCAGCTCAGCAAGCTGCTTGGCTCCGCGAGAGTCGCCATGCATAATTAGGCTGTTAAGCTTGTTTACCTGCTTGGCGTGAGCCGGTACTTCTTTTGTAGTGAAGAGTTTGTTGATACTCTCCAGCTGATCCGCCTCTGCGTCGGTATAACCCAGTATTTGGCGCGCCTCGGGTGTAAGTTTGCCTTGCGCCAGCCAAGTCTCTTCCGCTTCTTTAGTTAAAGTCTTCCTTGTGGGCTTAGTTTCCTTCGGAGGCGGAGGATTCTCGATGTCTTTAAGCGCGTGCATCGCGGCTTTGTAGTTGTCGATTACTTTGTGCTTTCTAGGGTTTCTGTTAAACAGACCAAAGATTTTGTCTTTCTGCTCAGGAGTAATTTTCCCTTCTTTTTCCAAGCGGGATATAACGGCGGCGACTTCGCCTCTGTATTGGCGATTTTTGTCGTATGCCATGCCTGACATTTCTTCTTCAGAAGGGATGACACCGGAGAACTTAGAAGCTTCCGGTTTCGGCTGAGTCTTCACCTCGGGCTTAGCTTCTTCCACGGGGGCGGGTTCCTGAGCCATCATCTGCTCCGCTGTCTGCTGCACTTGAGCGGCCTGTACCTCTGCTGCCTGAGCTGCTTTCTTCTCTTCCTTACGAGCGCGACGCTGCTCGAAGTTCAAGAGCTCTCCACCTTCCAAGAGGTCAGCTAACTGCTGATAAAACTCTGCTTGACGAAGTGCGCCTTGTTTCTTTCCAGCATCGTTTTCGGCTTTTATGCCAATATTCCTGTAGAACTCTGCAAGTTTGGCAAGATCCCCGCCGAAGGTCTTGTATTCAGCAGCAAAATTCGCAGCAGCCTCTTTTTCTTTGAACGGGTTTTTGATGCCCATCATTCCTGCTGCTTGAAGAATCTTCGCGTGGAAGTCTTTTTCGGCTTCGTCAGTGATATTCCGAGTTACATCGGCAAACGCTGCACCGTGCTCCCGGTTAAACTCCAGCCCATACTTATCAATAACAGCTTGGCGTCTCGCAGCGTCTTCAGCATTCATTCGAGCAAGTTCTGCCTCTTCTGGAGACATCGTGGGCTCTTGGGCTTGTGTTTCTACGGGCTGCTGCGCTTGACTGTTAGGGTTCTGAGCGTCTGCGGCTGCCTGAGTGACTTGAGACTGTTCCTCGGGATTGAGTTCAGTCTTTGGACGAGCTGCTGCCTCTTCGGCTGCCTGCTGAGAGGAACTGTTGTTAATCGCCTGCTCGACGCTGCCCTTTGGCTTACCGGCAAATGAATGCATGGCAGCACCCATAGCACCGCCAATAACCAGACCTTCGCCATAGTCTTCGCCAATCCCTTCATGCCAAGGCTTGCCTTGGCCTAAGCGAGTAAAAATTCCTTCGGCGACATTTTGTCCACCTTCTTCAATAGCCCCTTCTTTGATAATGTCTTTTCCAAGAGAGCCAACTTTTCCGCCGATTGTCTTAAGGAGACTTACCGGTTCTCCCGTGGAAATAGCCTCCCGTTTGACAATGCTATTGAGAATCCCCTTAGCACCCATTCGAGCTTCCATATTGCTCAGTGGAGAGAAGAGACCAACGGCAGCACCTGCACCTAACGCATAATGTTGGTTTTCTGAGTAACCCTTACCATTCTCAAGATTGTCTTCACCGATAGCCTGAGAAACGCCTGCGGCAGACAAACCGCCTTCCCCCACAGCGGACGCCGTTGTAGCCCGACGCTGAATGTACTTCTCAAGTGCGTCGCCGGTAAGTCCCATAGCCGTGCCTTCTTTCAGAGCGGCTTTTGCAGCCATTCTGCTGATCCCGGCAAGCCCCGCTAGATTAGAGAGGTTTTCGAATCCGCGTCCCACAAGAACGTCAGGATTAGTTAAATATGCTTTAACCTTCCCGGAGAACCCTTCAGCTTCTTCAACTTCCTGTTCGGCAGCCTGTCTTCCCTTGCTGTAGTGAGAATTGAACCATTGGTTCATTCCAGTCGGACTATAACCATAGTTTCTAAGATCGGCGTTGATGTCCACTCGTGGTGCATCATCGGGGTTGAGACCTTGATCTTCGTAGTTCTTCCGCAACCGGCTGTTTGCCATAGCAGATAGACCTAGAGCCCCGAGGTCAATCGCTGTGGTTCCTAAGTTAGCAATACCCTTTACTGTGTCGATGGCTTTATCTGTAAACCAATTTCCATCGCTTTCTTCGGAGGGAGCAGACGGAGCTGCGTAGCCGAAGCTCTCATCGGTTACCCAATTTTCATTGTCGCTCATCATTTATCCTCTTGGTATTTGCTCAGGTCGATTGCTGCTTTTTTAGGGACACGGGAGCCATCCACAGATTTGATTGCCATCTGCGCGTCGTCATCGTTTGCGAGCTGTGCTCTTTGTGCTTTGTTCTGCTGTGCCCTCTTAGCTTTTTCAGCCGGGGACAACGTAGGACTTGTTTTGATTGCTTCTTTCTTACTTCCGCCAGACTTGCTTGCCGCGCTGAATGCCTGATAAAAATTCGGAAAGGTCTTGCCATTAACAACGTAGCGCTCTTCGCCTGTCTCTTGATTTACTTGCTTGGTAATTCCAAGCTGAGGTGCTTGCGCTACAGCTTTCTGATAATTCTCCATGTTGCCGAACGCGCCTTCATAAGGCTGCCCGTTAGAATCCAACATAATGCCTGTCGGTCTGCCATCAGGACCAAGCTGGATAGAGTTTCCCTCCGGAGTGTCTCTATATGTGAACTTGCCCGGCTTAGCTGTACCGCCGCCGGTGCCTTTACGGTTGGCAGCGATAATCTTAGCTTTACCGCTCTGATTCAAGTAATCAATCTCAGCTTGAGTCTTTTTGTTCTTGAGTCCGGCTGCTTCGATCTGATCTCCTTTAGTTGCCAATGTAATCTCTGCCTGTTGCCCCTTCAAGAAGTCATCCATACCGGCTCCGAACTTCCTCCAGCCTTGCAGCTCATAAGAATCCATAAAGCTGTTAATGTCCGCATCTGAAATCGGCATAGGAACCATCTGACCATTCTGGCCCGGCGTTAAAACTTGGCCGGACTTGGGGTCAAAAACAGAGCCCTGCGGAAGCTGGCCCATTTCCACAGCCTTTTCAACCATGGCGGCTTTGTTGTTTCTAAGGTCTCTGAGTTCTTTGGCAAAGCCCATCTTCCCGTCGGTCACGAACTTTTCAAAGCTTGCCTTGGAACCCTCGGCCTCGGACTTCAGATAGGCGTTGTAGGCTTCGGGAGATTTCCACTTGGTATAAGCAGTTTTAATTGCTTCGGTTCTATTATTTGCAGATCTTTCCTGCTGCTTCTTTACCCAATCGTCATCAACTGCTCTTGATGCTCCATAAGTGAACATTTCTCCGGTGTCGTCTTGGACACGATGCCCCTTTTCAGCCTGAGCCTTTTTTAAATGCTCCAGAGCCGCCTGATCTTCCTTAGCTTTATCTTCCGCGGCTTGAACATCTTGGTTCAGCATTCCCTGATTGATCGCTCCGCCAATGGCCTTAGAATCCCAAGTCTTGGAAACTCCGCCTGCAAAACTTCCAAAATCAAAACTCATTTCAACACCTCTAATTTTTCAAGTTCAGACGCAACTAAGCTCTTGTAGCTTTTAAAGAACGTCACTGTTTGTTCGTGCAGCTTCGGATGATGTGCTGCCAAATATTCCAACCGGTCCGGGATTTCTTCGTCGTAGGCCATACAAGTCTGGCAATCCAAAGAAGTTCCGTGTTTCATAAAATGCCGATCCTGTAGAAGGTCACCGGCTTCCAGCCTGAGAAACTCCCAAACCTGCTCGTCAGTCCATCGCCAAATAGGGAAACAAAACTCGATTCCGTTTTCTTGGCTCGGGCCTTTGACTCGTTCTGTCTGACGATCTGCTCTAAGAACGCACGTAGGCTTGGTCGCAAAAAGAAAAGCCTGCATAGGCCCCCATAAATTTGCATTGCAGCATTCAAACCTATTGCAAACAGTCGTCTGAGTAGGACCGAAAGCGAACTGACCGAAGGTTGTCGCCCTCGTCGGAACGACATCAACAGGAAATCCGTTCTTTGCCAAGAAACCCGGAGTATCGCCTTTAAGCTTTATGAAGTGCGGAACTAAAGCCGCTACCTTAGTCATGTGTTCTAAAACTTCCGGGAACTGATTTCCGGTATCAACCCAGACAACAGTAACTCTCTCCCAATAAGGCTTGAGCAGCAGAAGCAAGGCCAACGAATCCTTGCCTCCGCTATAGAACAGGACCACCTCCTTATGTCGTTGGAAAATCTCTTCGACCATGTTCTCTCCTAAAATGCCACTGCTGCTGTGGTTGCTACTGATCCGACTAAAGAGCCGATACCCGCTGAACTGTTCGACTTCGCCTGCTGCTGCGCCTGCCAAGCGGAGAGCTGATTCTGGTAAGTCTGATTCGCGAGATTTCCGTATTGCCCCCACGCATTACTGAGGGTCTGATAGCTCTGAAGACCGGTTGTTGCCAAACCGCCGATGTTACTAAGCTGCTGAGTCGAGCTGTTGGACGCGCCGCCCATAGAATTATTAACAGCAGAACTACCCGTCCCGACTGTTTGGTTGACCCCCGAAGTGGCATTGTTAGTAATGCCCGCATATTGGACTCCGAGGTTCGCAAGCTGAAGACTCTTATCCCAGCCTAACTGAACCGCCGCCTGACGAGCCGCATTGGAAGCTGCCGCCGTTGCTGCCGACTGGTTGATGCCGAGTGCGTTCATCTGACCCATGAACGCGCCTGAGCTAGGGTCGATGCCGTATTTGCTCATATTCATAGCCGTCTGCTGACGCTGGTTCGCATATTGACTTGCTACGTCTCCGATGGCGGCTTGGGCTTGTTGCTCAGCATAGGCTGGCTCGTTGAATTTAATTGCTTTATCAATCAAACCCTGTTCAATAGGCTTGTAGTCATTCTTCCAATGGTCGTAATATTCGTCTCGGATCGCATTAGCTTTATCCGTTTGCTCTGTCGTAAACTTCCGGTACCATTCCGAATCTGAGAGATACTGGTTTGTCAGCTTCTCTTGGAGAGCGTTTTGTTTTTCCGTGGACTCCATGTACCACGGCATAATCGTGTTCTCCATCCAGTCTTGTTGGCGCTCGGCGGTTTCCGCCATTTTGAGCTGCGCTATCCCGACCTCCTTCGGAATGGATGGGGCTGAGCTGCTGCTTTTCTTTCCCATTTATTCCTCCTTACCAGTCCCAGCCTTCGGCAGCCATTTACACTCATCCTTTAGCATAGAAAGTAAATACATATCAGTTCCGTCGTCATCGGCCTTTCTCATCAGACACTCCACGGTGAACCCGAGCTTGATGTCGGTAATAAGCGCTTTTAAGTTATCCTTCCTTACCAAGCCAACAGCCCGGCGGCAGCCGAGCTCGTTAAACACGTAGTTAAAACACGTCTGAATAAACCTTCTAGTGAGCCATCCGCGTTTTGCGCCTGCAAAATGCATCGAGATGCAAGAGCCTCGGTAGTCAGTGAAACATGTGGCACCGAGAATCTCGCCGGTACACTCATCTATGAGGGCAACCCAAGTAGTGTCTTCCGGGAAGTGATCCTGAGTAAAAATTCGGCTGTCCAGCCACTTCACTACCGGACCGCCTCTGCCGGAAACGATCCTACTCATTGCACCCTCTCAATGTGGTACCCGAGGTTGGTACACCACTCTTTCAAAAGCCCTTCCGTGAGAATTACCACGGCAGTTCCGACGCGACCTGCGTCTTTGACGCCTACTACCAGTACCGGCTCTTCGTCTTCATCGAAAGCTGTGGCAATAAAGGCCGAGCCGTCGGGCGCGTCCGCAAGTTCTTCGTCGATCAAGTCTCGTAATTCTTCGCTTGAATAGTCATCGTTGCATTTCTTCATGCCAAACCTCTCAGATATTGTTTTTTCTCTTCGCGTCTGCGCGGGATTAAGCGGGAGTCCGGCCCTTTCTTGCCGGTCTTCGGATCAGTGGAGTAAATCCATCGTTCGAACTGGTCAGCAGCAGTCTCGTACACTTCTGCGTTATGGAGCTTGAGCAAGGTAGAACTTGAAAAGCTGTTAGCTCCAAAATTGAAGACAAAGCTCATCAGGGCGATGTACTGACCTTCAGTACATTGTTTGACGTGCCTGCAAACAGCACGATGACACTCTTTTAGATCTTTGTCCAAGATACGTTCGGCTTCTTCCTCAGTAATCCTGTCTCCGCGTTTTACGCCGCGGGTGTGTCCGTAACCAATGGTCCAACGACCCGCTGTACATTGATAGGCCTGAAGTCTTAAGCCTTCGGCAACTTTAATGAAGTTTTTAGCCGTATCAGGGCTGAACTCGCTCGGAAGTCTGAAAATTTCACTCATTTACCTGCTCCTGTAATGACACTCTGTTCTTGAAGTAGCTCGATACTTCTTCCAATAGTTTCTGCGCTTGATCCGAGTAGTTTTTCGCACGCTCTGAGATGACGCTGACAGGTGTCAGCGGGGAGAACTCCTCTGCTACATAAACTGGCTTGGGACTCGTGCAGCTGCTTAATAAGAGTGCGATTATCAGAAAACCTGCGCTGCAAAGCGGCCATTTCCTTGTAAATTTCATTTTCTCTCTCCCTGCTCTTTCTCTGCTGCTCTAGGATCGCCTCGTTAGCTTGCTCCGCAGCCTCCCTTTGGAAGTGCTCGATCTTGAGATCGGCCTCGGCCTTTACCCTTGCGCATTCCTGTGAAAACCTTCTTTCTTTAGCGGCTATGACTTCTTTGTAATGCTGAGTTGCTATGAAATAGCCCCCGCAGAAAAACATGAAAACCGTAATTGCCAGCCACAGATTTTTAAGAATTGTTCTCAGGTCCATTACTCACTCCTCTTTTCTGCCTGTTTGTAAATCAGCGTCAAAGCCTTAGTGCCGAAATACGACATCGCAGCAGAAATTCCCACGGAAACAAACTCGGGGGTACTTAAGCCTCGCGCAATCAGGTAAAAAACCATTCCGACGAACAAGCTGGAGAAAAGCTCGAACAAAAACTCACGGAAATTAAATGGCTTGCCCTCGATCACTTTTTGGACGTGACGAAGCCCGCCGCCCAGAAGCATCATCCCGGCAGCGAGTGCAGTGTGAAACAGGCTCAGAGATTGTGGATCTTTATCCAGCATAATTTCCAACCTCGTAGATAATCAATAATTTTATCGGCCTGAAATTATTTAGTCTCATGTATCGAGGGAACGTATGCACGAGCATAGGGAAAACGATAGAAATAGCCTGATTGATGGGATCACCCTCGGGAAAGTCCTATGTAACAATTTGTTAAGATAGAAGAGTCGATAGGAGAAGAAAATGAAAAAGTTAGCATCCCTTCTGCTGTTTTATTCAGTAGCCTGCTCTGCCGGGTACTACCACGGACAAGGCTATTCCGGGCATGATCCTACAGGAATCCTTATCGGAGTCTTGTTGATCATTGGGATTTCTCTTTTTATCGTCCCTATAGTAGGCAACTATTTAGTTTCTAAATTTGCGTGGGACCAAGGAATAACTCTGCTCTTTTTGAGTGCCGCTCAGGCCTTAATCATTTACCAATGCTGGAAAGAAAGGATGTTATGGGCCCCGATTCTCATTGAAGGCGCAGTTGTGTTTTACTCTTATAAGCAATCTCAAAAGAAATGAAAGCTAAATACTTATTACTCGCAGCCTTTCTGCCGCTGGCAGCTAACGCTTGGGAACCTCCGAAAGGCTATACATTTGCAGCCGAAAGTGCCAATGCTTCCTACTATGTCCATCTCAAAAGTCTTAAGCGCAAGGGTCATTGGGTCTACGCTTGGGTGGTTTCCGACAACAGGATAAAAACCAACGCAGGATGGTCTGATTCTGCCAGAGCTTATGAGGTGTACGACTGCAAACGCCAAAGATCAGCCCTCATTTCCCTAGCCTTCTTTAATACAGCAGGCGATATTATAGAAAGCGTTCGAGAAGACAAGCTCGACTGGGAACCCATTGCACCTGACTCTGTTGCAGAGGGTGTGTACGATATCGTCTGCAAACGGAAATAAACTTCAGGGAGCCTTCGAGCTCCCTGTTCTTTATGGGCGTTTGGTGAAAACTTTTACATAACCTGTCGATCCATTTCCCTGTTGTCCGTAGTCTCCTTTTCCACAGCCGTACAATTCCCCAGACTTATTCAGGTACCATGTTGTCCCTTCCGAACAAACAACTTGAGCAACGTTATCGGCTCGCTTGGTAAAAGTCGTTACATCGTCTGTCGATCCGTTCCCCTGTTGTCCGCGGCTGTCATGCCCACAGCCGTACAATTCCCCAGACTTGTTCAGGTACCATGTTGTGCTATTAGAACAGACAACTTGAGTAACGTTATCAGCTCGCTTAGTAAAAGTCGTTACATCGTCTGTCGATCCGTTCCCCTGTTGTCCGTAGCCGCCATCCCCACACCCGTACAGCTCTCCGGCCTTTGTTAAATACCAAGTCGCATAGGATGAACAAACAACTTGAGCAACGTTATCAGCTCGCTTAGTAAACGTCGTTACATTGTCTGTCGATCCGTTCCCCTGTGATCCATAGCTACCCGAGCCGCATCCGTACAGCTCTCCATCCTTTGTTAAATACCAAGTCGTATAGAGTGAACAAACTACTTGAGTAACATTGTCGGCTCTCTTGGTGAAAACTTTTACAT
>ERZ791903.1363-NODE-1363-length-23880-cov-7.706191_pt1 | contig 23880 bp, 22 predicted proteins | sample MGYA00510148_ERZ791903 | MGnify/ENA primary metagenome ERZ791903 (study PRJEB30046, sample SAMN00792080) | human gut metagenome | study: EMG produced TPA metagenomics assembly of the A metagenome-wide association study of gut microbiota in type 2...
ACTCAGACACACTTAGACTTTTCTTATTTTCGTACAACGGAACCAAAATTAACTCTGGCTTTGCGCAAGATGCCATTCACAAACCTGCGACTCACCATTTGGACGGGCGACGCACGTCTCAACAAACCAGCATTTGTCTGGCTTTTTCTAAAACATATATCCAAAAAAGCCACACTGCCGGTTCAATGTCACTAAATTAACATTAAATCAGCAGTGTGGCTTTTTGTCTATGATTCTATTGCAGGCTGCCATTTGTCATCTGACAGCTTTTATTATGATTGAAGTTAAACAGCAAATCTTAATTCTCTGACTGACAATTAATAAAATCGGCTTAATCAGCAAATAATGCTGTAGAGTAGTAGCGGTCACCACTGTCCGGAAGAAGGGCAACGATTGTTTTTCCTTTGTTTTCCGGGCGTTTTGCAAGCTCAATCGCTGCATATAATGCTGCGCCGGAAGAAATTCCGACTAATACACCCTCTGCTTTTGCAAGTTCTTTTCCAGTTGCAAATGCATCTTCGTTTGCTACCGGGAATACCTCATCATAAATTTTGGTATCTAATACTTCCGGAACAAATCCTGCACCGATTCCCTGAATCTTATGAGGACCTGCAGTTCCTTTGGAAAGAACCGGAGATGTCTCAGGCTCAACTGCTACAACCTTTACATCTTTATTCTGGGATTTTAAGTACTGACCAACACCGGTAACTGTTCCACCGGTACCAACACCTGCAACGAATATATCTACTTTACCGTCTGTATCTGCCCAGATCTCCGGTCCTGTTGTCTCAAAGTGAGCCTGTACGTTTGCCGGGTTTGTAAACTGGGATGGGATAAAACTTCCAGGAATCTCTTTTGCAAGTTCTTCTGCTTTTGCGATCGCACCTTTCATTCCCTTTGCACCCTCTGTTAAAACGATCTCTGCACCGTATGCTTTTAATATGTTGCGGCGCTCAACGCTCATGGTCTCAGGCATTGTTAAAATGATGCGGTATCCTTTTGCTGCTGCGATAGAAGCAAGACCGATTCCTGTATTTCCGGATGTTGGCTCAATGATAACAGAACCTTCTTTTAAAAGTCCTTTTTCCTCTGCATCTTTTACCATGTAATATGCAGCACGGTCTTTGACACTTCCTGATGTATTAAAATACTCAAGTTTTACAAGAACTTTTGCCTCAAGTCCTTTGTTTTTCTCTAATTTTGTTACTTCTAATAAAGGTGTTTTTCCAATTAAATCTGTTGCACTCTGGTATACGTTTGCCATAATAATGTCTCCTTTTCTGTGCTGTTTTGCATGAATCTGTTATTTGAATGCTGCTGTTTCCGAAATTTACAATAGATACTTTAAAACTCCGGCTGATAAAAACTACTTGTTACTTTATTGCCTTAAATGCCTCATCAAGGTCTTCAATGATATCCTTGATATTCTCTGTTCCGATGGAAAGGCGGATCGTGTTCGGGTAAATTCCCTGCTCTGCCAGTTCTGCCTCATTTAACTGTGCATGTGTGGTAGAAGCCGGATGAATGACAAGTGATTTTACATCTGCCACGTTTGCAAGTAAGGAAAAGATCTCAAGATTATCAATAAAATCTTTTGCCGTCTGCTCATCCCCTTTGATCTCAAAGGTAAAGATAGAACCTCCACCGTTCGGGAAGTATTTTTTGTACAGCTCCTGCTGCTCTTTATCCTGTGTAACGGATGGGTGATGTACCTTCTCCACCTGCGGATGATTGTTTAAATACTCTACAACCTTTAATGCATTTTCGACATGACGTTCTACACGCAAGGACAGTGTCTCAAGTCCCTGTAAAAACATAAATGCATGGAATGGCGAGATCGTTGCTCCGGTATCACGAAGTAAGATCGCACGGATTCTTGTAACGAATGCTGCCGGTCCTGCTGCCTGTGAAAAGCTGATTCCATGGTAGCTCGGATTTGGTTCCGTGATAGCAGGGAACTTGCCGGATGCCTCCCAGTCAAACTTTCCGCTGTCTACAATAACACCACCGATTGCAGTTCCATGACCACCGATGAATTTTGTTGCAGAATGAACAACGATGTCTGCACCGTATTCGATCGGGCGAAGCAGATACGGGGTTGCAAATGTATTGTCCACAACAAGTGGTATTTTATGTGCATGGGCGATCTTTGCGATTGCCTCAATGTCGCTGACATCTGAGTTTGGATTTCCGAATGTTTCTATGTAAAGTGCTTTTGTATTGTCCTGAATCGCTTTTTCAAAGTTTGAAACATCAAGTGGATCAACGAATGTTGTTGTGATTCCGTAATCCGGCAGTGTATGCTCTAACAGGTTGTAAGAACCACCGTAAATATTGTTTGCTGCAACGATATGATCACCGGCATGTGCAAGGTTCTCGATCGTATATGTGATCGCTGCTGCACCGGATGCTACTGCAAGTGCTGCAACACCACCCTCTAATGCTGCGATTCTCTTTTCAAATACATCCTCGGTCGGATTGGTAAGTCTTCCATAGATATTACCTGCATCTTTTAAGCCAAAACGGTCTGCAGCATGCTGGCTGTTATGGAATACATAAGAAGATGTCGCATAGATCGGTACTGCTCTTGCATCAGTAACCGGATCTGCTTCCTCCTGTCCTACATGTAACTGTAATGTTTCAAAACCCAGATTTCTTTCGCTCAAATGTTTTTTGCCCATAGATCACTTCCCCTTCATTTAATATAATTAGTATTCTTCTTCCTCTTCTTTTTCACTGATATCATTTACCGGACGCTCTAAGCCTTCAATCCTGATACCATTCTTCTCTGCATAATCCCAGAGTGCTGCATGGATCGCTTCCTCTGCAAGCAGGGAACAGTGTACTTTTACTGGTGGAAGTCCGTCTAATGCTTCCATAACTGCTTTGTTGGTAACTTCAAGTGCTTCCTGGATTGTTTTTCCTTTTACAAGCTCAGTTGCCATGCTGCTGGTTGCAACGGCTGCGCCGCATCCGAAAGTTTTAAATTTTGCTTCTTTAATGATTCCATTATCATCAATATCAAGATACATTCGCATGATATCTCCGCATTTTGCATTACCAACGGTACCAACACCGCTTGGATTCTCCATCTCTCCAACGTTTCTCGGATGATTAAAATGATCCATTACTTTCTCACTGTACATATCTGTTTTCTCCTTCTTTATCTCTCTACGCTCAATTTGTTTTTAATTATACAAATCCATTTTTTGCTCTTGCAATTTGTTTTCATTTTGCAAATTTAAATTTTTTACTCTTACAGATCTGCTCTGATTTTATTTATTCTGTTCTTTTACAAAATCCTCATATAATGGGGACATGCCGCGCAGACGCTCAATGATCTTCTTTAACTCATCTACTGTGTAGTCGATCTCTTCCATCGTGTTCTTCTCGGATAAAGTCAGACGCAGGGAACCATGTGCGATCTCATGCGGCAGACCGATTGCAAGAAGTACATGGGATGGATCTAATGATCCCGAAGTACATGCAGAACCACTGGAACCACAGATTCCTGCCTGGTCTAAGAGAATCAGCATGGACTCTCCCTCGATGAAACGGAAGCAGAAGTTTGCATTGTTCGGCAGACGGTCTGTACGGTGTCCGTTTAATCTGGTATAAGGAATTTCTTTTAATATACGCTCGATCAGATGATCTCTTAATGCGATCTCTTTTGCACTGCGTTCTTCCATATTTTCTTTTGCAAGTTTTGCAGCTGTACCGATTCCAACGATACCCGGAACATTATGTGTACCGGCACGACGTTTTCTCTCCTGTGCACCGCCGTGGATAAAGGAACGGATCTTAACACCTTTGCGGATATACATCACACCGATACCCTTTGGTCCGTTGATCTTATGACCACTTGCACTTAACATATCAATGTTCATCTCTTCCACGTCGATCGGGATATGTCCGAATGCCTGAACTGCATCTGTGTGGAATAATACACCATGATCATGTGCGATCTTTCCGATCTCTTTGATCGGCTGGATTGTTCCGATCTCATTATTTGCTGACATAATAGAGATCAGGATCGTATCCGGGCGGATCGCTTTCTCTAATTCCTCAAGGCTGATCTTTCCGTCTTCATCGACATCCAGATAAGTTACTTCATAACCTTTCTGCTCTAAGTATGCGCAGGTATGAAGGATCGCATGATGCTCGATCTTGCTTGTGATGATATGTTTTCCTTTTGACTCATATGCCTCTGCAGTTGCCTTTAATGCCCAGTTGTCTGACTCACTGCCGCCGCCGGTAAAGTAGATATCCTCCGGTCTTGCATTGATCAGATCTGCAACATTTGCTCTTGCCTCATCAACTGCTTTTTTGCTCTCTCCTGCGAAAGAATAAATAGCGGAAGGGTTGCCATAATGCTCTGTAAAATATGGGAGCATTGCATCTAATACTTCCGGATATACCTGTGTGGTTGCTGCATTATCTAAATAAATTAATTTTGCCATGATATCGTTCCTTTCTTTGTCCTTATCTTATCCATTTTATACGGTACTCATACTCGCCAAAACCCATATATTCTGTATGTATCCATAATCAGCCCGTTTTATTTCCTAGTTTGTTGATATGATATAAGTATTATACATCATCAATTCCTATTGTCAAGATAGGAATTGCAATTTTTTGTGCAAAAACAAGAACAATCTGTTTCCACTAAAGCGAGTGACAACCTTCCTATATAATGCTATAATAAAGCGCTGAGTGCAACAGGTATCTTTATATTTTAATAGATAATTTTACTCAGGAAAGGTTTTGCAAACAGAATTTATTTGATGCACAAAATGGTGCAGGAAATGAGGATTTTTATGAACCAGCTATTTTCACCGGAACTGATCCCGGATTATATGCACGCGCACCCGGAGTACGGGGTAAAGCGTATTTTAACTTATACTGTGTATCGTTTTTTATCTTTTGCCGGAGAAGAAGATGATACACTTGCAGCTTATTTAAAAGATACGCTGTTTCCAATGGACGAAACTCTCGATTTTTCCCTGATCGATGATTATCTGGATTTAGATCCTTATTTCTGCCCGGTACTAAAAGAGGGCAGCTTTGACGTATTTTTCTTATATACTGCGATCAGCATTTTAGAAAATGCCTTTGACGAATTTGCTTTAGGCGATGAACTTGCCATCATAGATGACCTGATCTTAACAAAATATCCGGTGCTTGGCTCCGTATCATTAGATGATGCAGGTATCCGCCTGGATGCACTGATCGGCAATGGAGCCGAATTTTACGCTGTTTTGTATCTTGCCCTGACAAGATATCCATCTGCCCTTGGCAGTCTGCTCCCACAATTTGGTGCAGCTTACCACGACAGCTACCAGTTCACCGGTGACGATACGGCACTTTACGATTTCATGGACGAATATTTTGAAACAAAAAACTGTCTGCTTCAGCCGTTTTTTGCAGAGCTTTCCAATACACTCGTTGCCGCGACACTCGGCTATTACAAAACAGACTTAGAAACACTCCTCGCAACAGAAGTTCCTGGAATTTTAAACGGAACGGCTTCCCGCTTTGCCGTGCAGAAACGTTTCGGTGCACTCGGACTCACCAGACTGCCGGACCACGATACCTGTCTGGCACTGTTATCCGAATCTTTCCGCTATGCAGCACTTTATGAACTGCGCAGCAACCTCTTTGATTACCACCTTGAAGAAGACCGTCTGGTGACTGCGGACAACTGGAAAGATACCATCCGTTTTCACTTCGTGCAGTATCAGCATATTTATGAGCAGGCACTCGACGGATTTTATGCGGCTGTGCTTTCCAGAAAGCTGCTGCGCGCAGAGTTTTCGGAGGAATTAAAAAAACTGGGGTTCTAGTCCCCAGTTTTTTTGAATAATACCAGAAGGGGCTGCACACTAATTACCTAGTGCGGCAGCCCCCTGTTCTTAAGCCTCTCACAGCTCCTCTCACTTACATCCTATATATAAATCTTTTAATTTATCAATCAGCCCTTCAATCCGGAAGTACTGATTCCTTCTACCAGATATTTCTGGAAGAAAATAAAAATCAATACGGACGGAAGAATAGACAAACTTGCCATTGCAAACATTGCACCATAATCGGATGAAGATCCAGGATCACAGAACAGTTTCAGTGCCAGACTCACCGGATACATTGCCGTTTTATTAACATAAAGTAATGCTGAAAGGAAATCATCCCATCTCCACATAAAGGAGAAAATACATCCCGTCACTACTGCCGGCTTAATCAAAGGAACGATGACCCTGATAAAAATTCCCCAGTAGGAACAGCCGTCAATCTTTGCTGCTTCATCCAGTTCCACCGGAATGCCACTGATGAAGTTAGACATAAGATAAACAAAGAATCCCTGCGTAGCAAAGAAATACGGAATGATCAGGGGCAGATAAGAACCTACCCAGCCAAGTTTCTGATACCACAGGTACTGAGGTATCATCAGTACCTGTGCTGGGAGCATCATGGACAAAAGCATTGCCGCAAATAAGATCCCTCTGCCCCGGAATTTAAATCTTGCAAAACCGTAGGCTACCACTGCCGAAGAAAGAATTGTTCCAAAAGTTGCTAGTACGGAGATCAGAATAGAGTTTTTGAAAAATGTTGCAAATGTGATCTTTGCAAAACCCTTCCATCCGTTAATATAGTTATCCAGTGTAAAATGTTCCGGGAGCAGGGATCCTGCTGTGGTAAAAATCGTATTGGTCTCTTTAAAAGAACTCATAACCATCCATACCAGCGGGTATACCATGATCAGACCAATCAGTAAAATCACTACATGGTAGATTATAGTTCCCACCATATGTTTTTTCTCTGTACTTACCGTCTTCATGTTTATACTCCTCCTTCATATACCCAGAACTTCTTCGTTGCAAACAGAAACAGTGTGACCAGACCGATCAGCAGGAGCATTACCCATGCTAATGCTGCACCATATCCTGTATTATAGAACTCGAAAGACTGCTGATACATATAAACTGTGTAGAGCAGGGTAGAGTTCATAGGTTTTCCCTGTGTAATAATGTAACACTGGGTAAATGCCAGGAATCCATTGATCATCTGCATTACCAGGTTAAAAAAGATTGTCGGCGTCAGCAGAGGCAGTGTGATCTTAAAAAACTGATACACACCACTTGCCCCATCCACCATGGCTGCCTCATAGAGAGATGCCGGAATCTGCTTTAAAGAAGACAGAAAGATCAACATGGAAGAACCAAACTGCCATACAGCTAACAGGATCAATACCCAGATTGCTGTCTTGGTGTTGCCCAGCCAGGAAATACCGCTGTCAATTCCAATGCCTGCCAGAAGTTTGTTGACTACACCATCAATGGCAAACATACGCTTCCACAGAATTGCCACTGCTACGGATCCGCCAATGATGGATGGCAGATAATAGACAGCTCTGTAAAAACCGGACATTCTGGAATTTTTTAAAAGCAGCATTGCTACCAGCAACGCAAATACCAGTTTTAACGGAACAGATACAAAGGCAAAGAAAAAAGTAACTTTTATGGTCTGCCAGAAGGTACCATCGCCAAACATCGTTATGTAATTCTGAAGTCCTGTAAATTTTGGTGCTGACAAAATGTCGTAATCACAGAACGAATAATAAAGAGAAATCCCCATGGGAACCAGCATAAAAAAGAGGAATCCCAAAGTAAATGGAAGCGTAAACATAATTCCTGCTGTATGTTCACTGTTAAACAGTCTACGAATCGTTTTCATATAAAACCTCTATTCTGCTTATTCAGAAGCCTTGGATGCCATGATGGCGTTACCCTGTTCAAATAACTGCTGACCTGCATCTTCTGCAGACATCTGCCCATAACATACCTGCTCTTCAAACTTGTTGATCAGATCATTTACCTCACTGGAACCATCAGCACTTGGCGGATTTACCTGAGCGGAATTCGGTTCTACCACATCGTAAATAAAATCAATCACTTTCTGGCTGCTCTCATCCAGATTTGGAGAAATTGCCTCTGCTACATCACTTGACAGAGGAATACCTCTTTCTGCAAGAAGTACATTGTTGCAGTCAACGGAATTCGTAATATAATTCAGGATCTTAGCTGCTTCTGCCGGATTTTTTGAATCGGTAGAAATTGCAAAGAACTGGCTTGGTTTTAAGTAATCCGATTTGGATGGATCACTGGAAGGCCATGTGGTAATACCGATCTCCGTTCCTTCCGGAACTGCATTTTCGATTGCAGTCAACTGGTTCGAATAAGAGAATGAGCACCAGGACATTGTCTCAGGACTGGAACCATATACCAGAGGATCCTGTTCTACGGAACCGATGGTACGCTCTGCAAATACGGAAGGATCTACTACCCATCCATCTTTGATACCATCTTCATACAGCTTGAAGAAATTTATATAAGGATCTGCCGAATCGCCGCCCAGTTTGCCATCCTGATACAGTACAATATCATCTGCACGCAGGTAATATTCCAGGAACTGCTCATTCTGGTTGTAGCAAAGATTCGTCTTGTAACCGGTCTTCTCCTGGATTTCCTTGGACAGGGCAATAAACTCATCCATAGTCATGTTATCTTTTACCGTAATGCCATTTTCATCCAGTAAGGTTTTATTATAGAGAAGCGCTGGAGCGTTAATGCCGTTACACAATGCATACAGACCACCGTCTGCCTGTGCGGAATTCAGTACGTCCTGATTGCAGTTGCTGACATCAATGGTGCCGTCTTCAATATAAGGTGTCAGATCTACCAACAGGCCATTGTTTACATACTGCTGTAAATATTTATAATCCATCTGGACGATATCCGGCATGGAGTGTCCTGCTGCTGCAGTTGCAAGTTTATTCCAGTAGTCATTAAATTCAGAAAACTGTCCTTCGATCGTAACTCCCGGATTTTCCTCTGCATACATATCCAGAATACTCTGTGTACGCTCGTTTCTGGTCTGATTGCCCCACCATGCCATTACCAGGCTGGAAGAATCGCTGCTGCCGCCATTTGACTGAACAGTCTGGGAATCGTTTTCCCCGGTTGTATCAGCTCCAGCGGCATTGCCGGAATTGCTGCCACATGCTGCAAAAGATGTCACTGCCATGACTGCTGCAAGGATGCATACTAATTTCTTTTTCATACTTATAACCTCCTTAGATTCGTGAACCGAACTTTGTTGATGGTGTTATTATAGTGCACCTTTTATCTCCGTTTAATAGTTAAAACGGACATGTATGTTTAAAAAACCGACATCCTTTTTCAACTGAATTGCATTCTTTTTTTAAATTTGTATAATGTATTTAAAAGCATTTTTCAGATATAAATTAAGGAAAAAACTATGAAAAAATTTGCATCCTGGTCACTAAAATACAAAATACTTACCATTGCTTTGTTCAACAGCGTTACCATGTTATTGTGTGCTGCTTTTGGCTATCATCTTTATACCCACGCTTACAATAAACTACTTTTTGAGTCTATGGCGAGCAGCCTGTCCGTCACTTCCAAACAGATCTCACAGAAGTTAGAAAATGCGGAATACATTTCCTCTCTGATTCTTTCCTCCTCAGTCATCCAGAAAGAACTTGCCAGCCAGCCTCCTGAAAGTGACTCCATTGCCGTGGCAGAATACAATCGCACAGTCAACAATCTCCTCACCGAATACTCTGCCCTGTTTCGGACTAATGGCATTTCCTATGCAGTGCTCTATGGTGACACTTATACCAACAGCACAAACTGGGCATTGTTAAATAAGACTCCGTCCTTTTTACTGGATGCCGCTTTGGAAAATGGTTTCAAGGCAAAAGGTTCTGTTACATGGACCTACGGAGAACGTCAGCCCTATATTCTGCTCAGCCGGAATGTCAGACAGATCAGTAATCTCTCCCTGGAATCTCTGGGTAATCTGGTGATTGGTGTTGATCTCGAACAGGTTGTATCCGATGCAAGCCAGTTTGTCTCCCAATACAGGAACCAGCAGTTTATCATTGCCAGTGATTCCGGAAGCCTGATCTACGCCTCCAAAAGTCTCTCTGATGCAGATGCCAGAGAACTTATTTCGAATTTTACGGATTCCTACAAAATTGTCTCCTATGGCGGTCACAAATATTTTGCCGTAGGAGGCACTCTGCCAGATTATGAATACCGCTATGTTACTCTGGCACCTTACGATGAGGTTGCCAATGCACTGGGAGCTTCCATACGCCTGACCTACTTTCTTCTCGCCATTGGAATGCTATTGGTGTTCTATATGTCAAACCGGCTGATTCACACAATTATCAACGAATTTGACGCCCTGATCCAGAAAATGAAACTGTTTACCCAAAATGAACTGGAACTTCCTGCGGAAGATAATACCTGCTACTCTACTGAGGTCGGATCCCTGCACAGACAATTCCGTCTGATGGCAGTGCGTATCCAGAATCTGGTAAAAGTCAATTATGTAAATGAGATTCTGACCAAAGATGCCCAGCTAAAAGCGCTCCGTTCCCAGATCAGTCCACATTTTCTCTACAACACCCTGGAGACGATCAACTGGCGGGCAAAGGCTATGGGAAATGATGTCATCTCCCAGATGGTGGAATCTCTCGGAAATCTCCTGCGTGTATCCTTATCTGCCCAGGAGACACTGGTAACACTTGCCTACGAGCTGGAACTGGTAGATTCCTATATCACGATCCAGAAAATCCGCTTTGAGGAACGGCTGGAATTCCAGGTAATCACAGAGGACGCCTTTCATGAAGGCATGATTCCTCCGTTGACCATACAACCCCTGGTGGAAAATGCAATTCACTATGGCATGGAGGAAATGACCGAAGTCTGCCACATTTATCTGAAAGTCAATGTAACAGATGACATCATGGTGATTCAGATACGCAATGAGGGCTCCCATTTCGAAGATGACCTTCTGGAAAAATTGCGCAATAAAAGCCGCAATCCTCACGGATTTGGCATCGGTCTCCTGAATATTGACCAGCGGATCCAACTGTTGTTTGGCGATGAATACGGTCTGACCTTATCCAATGAAGATGATTTTGCCGTTGCTACCATAACCCTGCCCTATCGAAAGAAAGAAGGCGAATAAAATGTTAAAATTACTGATTGCTGATGATGAAAGAATTATCAGAGAAACGATTTCCAAAATTATTGACTGGAAAAAATATGATATCGAAGTGATCGGATTATGTAAAAACGGAATTGAAGCCTATGACATGATCCTCGATGAATCCCCGGATATCGTTCTTACAGATATCCGCATGCCCGGCATGAGTGGTTTAGATCTGATCCGTGAGGTCCACCAGACAGACATTCCGATTCAGTTTATCATTTTATCCGGCTACGGTGAATTTGAATATGCCAAAGAAGCCATGCATTACGGGGTCAAGCAGTATCTCCTAAAGCCATGCAATGAAACACAGATCTTAGAATGTGTGCTGGAATGTAAAAAAGACCACGACCGCATGATGCGTGAACGTACTATGCTGCAAAAACAGTTTACCCTCTATGATGGCATGCTGCACAATGTCATTTCCAGTGTCATCAACGACTGCCTCAATGAAAAACAGTCCTTAGATGAAATCGTCCTGCACTATGAACAATATGTGGATTTTCATACCACAGGGTACCATCTATTTTATGTGTATTATCTGGAATTTGATAGCCTGCCAGAATTTCTGCAGCAGTTAAAAGTCTATGTGGAAAAAGAGATGTCCCAGGTAATCTTTTACGGAATCTATGTAAAAAATACTTTTCTGCTTTTCCTTCAGAATAGTTCCGGATTTTGTGAAAACATACATAATTTCCTGAAAAACGTACATTTAAGCGGGCAAAAGGTATCCCTTGAAATTCAGGATACCAACTATCCCTCTCTAAAAAACCTGCTGTCAGATAACACAGACCGTATCATGCGTTTTCCCATGATTTATTATATCAATCATTTCCATGTCACAGCAATCTGCAACTATGACCGCGTCATTTTTCAGATCCAGCAGTTATATCAGCAGCTTCGCGGAGGAGACAGTGAAAAGTCTGACCAGGTGGCTGAGATTCTGCGTGGAATTGATAATATTGATTTTCTAAAACAACTTGTAAGCAGTTTGTTTCTCAAAATGTCTTCCAATTCCCAGATGCTTTCCCCGGTAGGTCTGGCAGAATGGCTCACTCAGATGGAAAACGAAGAAAATCTGGACAGCCTAAAAGATATGGTAGTAAACAAGTTCATGGAGTTATCCAGCATCCGTGAAACCGAGGCAAGTATCTCCCCGATGATCTCCCAGATTTATTCCTATGTCGACACACATCTGGAGGATTCTTCCCTGACCTTGAAACAGATTGCGGAAAATTATCTGTTCATGAATGTGGATTACGTCAGTAAAAAATTTTATAAAGAAACCGGACAGAAGTTTTCACAATATCTCACTGCAATGCGTATTGCCAGAGCAAAACAACTCATTGCACAGAATCCGGAAGAACCCGTAAAAAATATTGCAGAACAGGTTGGCTGCGGAAACAATCCGCAATATTTCTCCCAACTCTTCAAAAAACAGACCGGCATCACCCCTACTGACTATATTGCCTCCTTAGGACATTGATCCTTTTTGCAGAAACCACAGCATGTCGGAAATGTGGCAGACGTACTCGGTTTTTCACATTGACAAAAAACCTCTGAAAATGGAGAATAGAGACAGATTTCAGAACACATTAAGGGGGTTACCGATATGAATTATCATATAATAGAAATGGGTGCAGCCGGCGATGGAAAAAACAACGATGCTCCCATCATACAAAAAGCGATTGATCTGTGCCATGCACAGGGCGGCGGACTGGTCGTGCTGGATAGCGGACACATCTACCTGTCCGGATCTATTATTTTAAAGAGTCATGTGGAACTGGTCGTGGAAACCGGAGCAACATTAAAAGCGAGCGAAGATTTACAGGATTATAATTATATTAGTGATCTGGCGAAAAATGGACACGACCACATGGTAGAAGTCCCCACTTTTGTAAATTGCGATTACGACGGTAAACCACGTCAATACTTTATCTACTCCAAAGATACAGACGGCGTACGCATCAGCGGTGGCGGTGTCATTGATGGTTCCGAGGAAATCTACTACGGTGAGATCCGTGAAGACCAGATTGACGGCGCTTTCTATCCCCGTATCCCTCTGATTCTGATGGAGCACTGCACTCATCTGACCATCCAGAATGTAACGATCCAAAAGAGCGGCTTCTGGACAACCCATCTGGTGGGCTGCGAAGAAGTGGAAATCAGCGGCGTCCGCATCTTAAACAACCGCATGATGGCGAACTGTGACGGTATTGACCCGGATCACTGCAAACATGTCCGTATTACTAACTGTCATATTGAGGCAGCCGATGACTGCATCGTATTAAAGACCACCGAAGCAAACAGCCAGTACGGTGACTGCGAAAATATCGTAATCAGTAACTGCACCCTGGCTTCTACCAGTGCAGCGATCAAGATCGGTACCGAAAGTGTCAATAATTTCCGTGATATTATAATCACGGGCTGCAGTATCTACGATACCAACCGCGGTATCTCCTTCCAGCTCAGAGATCAGGGTAATATTGAAAATGTGTTGATTTCAAACTGCATCATCCACACAAACAATTACTCCGAATGTTGGTGGGGCTGTGCAGAACCTATTAATATCGCTTCCATCAACCGCAAAGACGACGTCCCTTCCGGCAAAATCCGTGGAATTTCCATCACCAATGTGTACTGTACCGGAGAAGGCAGTATCTATATTGCCGGAAAAGACACCTCTCCTATCGAGGATCTGACACTTGAAAATATCCGCCTGACACTTGAAAAGAATTCCAAATATCCTATCAAGGGCTATGATTTCCGTCCCTGCAGTGGTCCCTCTTTTCAGGAATGTAAGATTCATGGCGTTTATGTCAAAAATGCCAAAAACGTAAAAGCACAAAATATTGAAGTCACTGTAAAAAAAGAAATACAGGAATGGGTGGATCGTGATATCTGCTTTGAAAATACCGTCAGAACAGATTCATAAGTTTACTACAATAAACTGCAAAAAGGAGCTGCGCACTAATTACTTAGTGCAACAGCCCCTTTCCCACATCCGGCAAATATCTTATGTATCTTTTTTGTTCTTCTCTATGATCTATTCTTTTCCGTCTTTCTCTTCTGATTCCCGCAGATCACATATTCTCACCTGCTCGATCCGTTTGCCGGACATCTCTGTCACTTCTATCTCAAGTTTAAATTCCTCATCCGTATGAAAATCTCCGGCTTTCGGTATACATTCAAACAGTTCCATCACCCAGCCGCTGACGGTCTGCACATCAAATTCTGCCTCACGGTCTAAACATTCAAACAGTTTTTCCACTTTTGTTTTTCCGGCAACCAGATATTCATTGTCGCTGATGCGCTCAATTTCTGTCTCGACCTTATCGTGCTCATCCCAGATCTCACCGACAAGTTCCTCTAAAATATCTTCAAGCGTAATGATTCCAGCCGTTCCGCCGTATTCATCCATCGCAACCGCAATGTGCAGTTTCTTCTGCTGAAGTTCCCGCAAAAGATCATCGATCTTTTTATTTTTCGGTGTAAAAATAACCGGTCGCACTGAGTCACGGATCGTCACATCCGAACGGTAAATAAAGTTGTAAAAATCTTTCTGATATAAAATACCAATGATCTGGTCAATATTTTCCTCATAGACCGGAAGTCTCGAATATCCGGTGTCCGCAAATATTTTGGCGATCTCATCTTTTGGCATATCCACCGGGATACCGACAATATCAATTCGCGGTGTGTAAATGTCCACTGCCTCCAGCTCATCAAACTCGATCGCGCTGCGGATCAGTACACGCTCATCTTCTCCGATACCGCCGCCTGCCTGTGCCTCATCCACAATGGTGAGCAGTTCTTCTTCTGTGATTCCCGGCTCCTCTTCTGACTTAAAGATGTGTGACAGCAGTTTTTTCCACTGTGCAAACACAAAATTAACCGGTGTCAGGATTTTTACCAGAACAGCAATGATCGGTGCGGAAAACAGTGCAAATTTGTCCGGTGATTCTTTTGCAATGCTTTTTGGTGAAATCTCACCAAAGATCAAAACCAGAACTGTCGTAACGATCGTTGAAACACTGGCCCCCTTCGCATCCCCAAGCATTTTTACAAACAGGATCGTTGCTAAGGAGGAAGATAAAATATTTACAATATTGTTTCCGATCAGGATCGTTGACAACAGGTTGTCGTACTTTTCTTCCAGTTCAAGCACCAGCGCCGCCCGTTTATTTCCTTTGTCTGCCATATTTTTCATGCGGATCCGGTTCAGCGACAAAAATGCGGTCTCCGTCGCCGAAAAATATGCTGACATGATCAGGCATATCGCAATAATGATAAAAAACAATGAGTCACTTCCCATAAAAAAATAATTCCTCTCTTTCCACGCAAAAAAGCATAGCTGCACCTGTTTGTCTCTCCAAACGGCAGTTATGCTTTCTCATATTTCAATATTGATCTTTTCATTTTGTTATTCTGATTCGGGTAAGGATCCGCGTCCCCGTCCGCACTGTCTAACATAGTACTCTCCATTTCTGCATGTGAACAATATTACCTTTCACATGATTTTCATATAAATTGTGCTATAGATGTATTATATCAAAACGCATTCTGCATAGCAAGGAATTTTTATCCATTTTCCGGTTCTGTACCCGCTAAAATACAAATAAAATTTGCTGTCAGCTCCGAATTATGGTATACTATGATAAATATATTTTAATCGGGGCACATTTCCCCTGATGGGATTCCGTTTCCTGTCAGGGGATCATCCTATAGACAGAAAAGAGGTATTTTTATGCAGGTTAACGAATCATCTGAGAACTATTTAGAGACCATCCTGATCCTTAGCAAACGTAATCCGGTCGTACGTTCCGTTGATATCGCTGAAGAGCTTGGTTTTAAAAAATCAAGTGTCAGCGTTGCAATGAAAAACTTACGCGAGAAAAATAATATCACCGTTACCAAAGAAGGATATATTTATCTGACCGATTCGGGTCGTGAAATTGCAGAAATGATCTATGAACGTCATGAACTTTTAACAGACTGGCTGACACGTCTCGGTGTTGATCCAAAGATCGCAGCCGAAGATGCATGCCGCATGGAACATGTCATCAGTAAAGAAAGTTTTGATGCGATCAAAAAACATATTAAATAACCTGATATATATACATCTATATATTAGTACATCATTTTCACAAACAACAATCTGTGCATATTTTAAACAGATCTGTTATCACAAAAACAAGAAGTGCTCACCGGAACAGATTTCCGGAAGCACCTCTTGTTTTTTTATTTATACTGTCTGCGGAACTGTACCGGCGTCATCTCATACGCTTTTTTAAACAAACGGTTAAAATGTTCCACATTCTCATATCCAACGCTTGCTGCGATTGATTCCACCGTCTGATTTGACTCTTTTAAAAGTCTTCTTGCTTTTTTCATTCGCGCAGCTTTTACCGCATCCTGGAATGTCATACCGGACTTTTCCTTGATATACTTGGAAAGATACGGTTTGGAGAGTCCGAATTTTTCAGCAAGTACATCCATCGTCACATCCACATAATTATTCTGAATGTAATTCATGATCTCCATAATGCGCTCATCTCTGCCCTCAATGATATTTTCACTTTTCGCCATCTTATTTGTGGCAGAAACCAGTGCTGCAATAGAACTCTTGATGATATCTTCATCCACACCAACACCCCAGAAATGTTTTCCCTGGCAGATGATCTCCACGTAAGCTGCTGCCTTTGAGGAAGATCCCTCTGAAATCGCATGCTCCTGATAGGCTGCCAACTCATAACTGATGCCAAAATACATCTTTATCGCATTGCTGACTGCATCGAGACGTCCATTTCCGGTTGTCTCGATTACTCTGCGCTCACCGTTCTGTTCAATCGTCACACTTGCAGCAATACCATCTTTCTGCTCGAAGTGACAATCAGGCACATCAAATACATCTTTGATGTTGATATAGTGTTCATTAAATATCTGATAGATCATATCCGGAGTCAGTTCCTCATGTCTGTGATCAGATACACCTTTGATCAGGTAACCAACTTCTTCTTTCATCTTATCCGGCAGCGACATACCAAAGTTCTGCTTTAATACGAACGCAACCCCGCCCTTACCGGACTGGCTGTTGATACGGATAACATCAGACTCATACTCTCTTCCAACATCCTTCGGATCGATCGGCAGATACGGAACATCCCAGCGTTCACCGCTCTTTCCTGCTTCTCTCCATGCCATACCTTTTGAGATCGCATCCTGATGGGAACCGGAAAATGCGGTAAATACAAGATCTCCTGCATATGGAGTACGTTCATAAACTCTCATTCTGGTAAAACGCTCATATTTTTCACGGATTGCTGCGATATTGGAAAAATCAAGTTTCGGATCTACACCATGACATACCATGTTCATTGCAAGTGTTACGATATCCACGTTTCCGGTACGCTCTCCGTTTCCAAACAAAGTACCCTCTACACGGTCAGCTCCTGCTAACACACCAAACTCAGCGTCACTGATACCGCAGCCTCTGTCGTTGTGCGGATGTACGCTTAAGATCACGTTGTCTCTGTATTTCAAGTGTTTATGGATATACTCGATCTGACATGCAAATACGTGCGGCATTGCGATCTGTACCGTAGTCGGGATATTGATGATCGCTTTGTGTTCCTTATCCGGTTTCCACACATCCAGTACGGCGTTGCAGACTTCCACGGCATAGTCGACCTCTGTTCCAGGGAAGCTCTCCGGGCTGTACTCAAATGTAAAGTTTCCATCTGTCTGTGCTGCAAGATCTCTTAACAGAATCGCTCCATCCACTGCAAGTTTCTTTACTTCTTCCCTGCTCTTTTTAAAGACCTGCTCTCTCTGTGCAACAGAGGTGGAGTTGTAAAGATGGATCACTGCGTGCGGTGCGCCTTTGACTGCCTCAAATGTTTTTTTGATGATGTGCTCACGCGCCTGTGTTAAAACCTGAACGGTAACATCTTCCGGAATCATATTCCGCTCGATCAGGGCACGCATAAAATTGTATTCTGTCTCTGAAGCTGCCGGGAAACCAACCTCGATTTCTTTAAATCCGATATCTACAAGCATCTGGAAAAATTCGATCTTCTCCTCTAAGCTCATCGGCTCGATCAGAGCCTGATTACCATCACGCAGATCCACGCTGCACCAGATCGGCGGTTTTTCGATCGCATCCTTCTTTACCCAGTCATATGTAACTTCCGGCGGCATAAAATATGCCTTTCCATATTTTTCTGCAACATTAAAATTCATATTATTGATCCTCCATTCCTGTGTGCGAAAAATCTGTTTTCACACTACCATCCATTTCTGCGTGCGAAAACATCTTAATCATAAGAAAGAATCCTGCTTTGCAGGATTCTCCGCCTGCGGCGGGTCGCCCCAGCGACATAATTCCACTCCGCCGCAGTGCGATCCTGCCCGGAGGGCTTTTTGATTCATAGGACGTAATTTCCTATGAATCAAAAAAATCTCTGTATGCAAAACCTGTCTGGTCTTGTCATACAGAGACGCAAAATTTTCTTCACGCGGTACCACTCTGTTTCATGGATGACCTGTATCGTCACTCATGCACTCATCCGGCACTATCATGCCTTTTCCCTCTTACGGCGGGCAATCCGTCCAAGCCTACCCAGCACCTTCTGTTTCTTTAACAAAGCATCCGGTTCCTTCAGCCGGCAGCTCCAAGGCGAGTTCACAACTTCACTCTGACTGCCTCGCACCATCCGGCAGCTCTCTGCTTTCCATTCCGCTGTTACTATTCCTTTTCATTGCTTTTCGTTTTCTGTTTTACATGATAACATACCTTTTTCAAATTCTGCAAGGTATGATTTTATCAATTTTATTGATTTATTTTAACATTTTCTTCTTAAAATTGAAAATCTTCATAATCTTCCGGCGTAAATCGATGATAGATCAGATGGCACCCCTCATCTGTAATACAATAACGGTAATCATCCGGCACACCATCCTCAAAATAGACCAGATAATCAAATTCCCCATGACTTGTACGTTCTACATGCACACGATCCGAATACTTATGGAACTGCTGTAAAAGCTCATCCATCGTACAGCCGTGTTTCCCGATTGCTTCTATAAACCCGGCAATGAATTCATTCCCATTTGTATGATCATGCACATAATCAACACCGGCTGGAGGAATTGAAATGCAGAAACGTTCCCCTTTGTTGGAAATTTCCACTCCGCCAAGTGTCTCTGTCGTTTCCCTGGAAAATGTCTTTAATAATTCCGTCATCTCTTTTTCTGCCGCATCGGTATGAAGGAAACGGTTCAACGAAGTGAGAGGATAATATAGCCGGATCAGTTCACTCCGGTAACCAAGTTTTATCTGCTCTTCCTGTATGACCTCAATGATATGCTTTTCAAGCCTCGTAAAATCCACTGCTTTTTTCATCTTTCTTCCTTAATTATAATGACCAAAATGTTATGCATCATGCACATAGATGACCGGCACTATATCCTGCAGATATCATCTGTCCCGGCATTAATCAGATCACGTACTCGCCGACACGCTGTTTCTCATAATCCACCAGATCCGCAAGTGTGATGCTGTCAACGACCTGATTGATCGCCTTGTTCATCTTTTTCCAGACCAGAACTGTGGCACAGTCATTCATCTTATCGCATGTATCCTCATCCTCGACACATGCCACCGGTGCAAGACTTCCCTCCGTCAGACGTAAGATCATTCCCACCGTATACTCTTCCGGTCTTTTTGTCAGAATATATCCTCCCTGTGCACCACGGATACTCTTTACATATTTTGCCTTATTTAAAACTGAAATAATCTGCTCTAAATATTTATCTGATATCTCCTGTCTTCTTGCAATATCTTTCAAACTGACCGGTTCTCCTGTATTGTTTAGTGCAAGATCAAGCATCAGGCGTAACGCATATCTTCCTTTTGTTGATATTCTCATATTTTCCTCATTTCTGCGCTGTTTTTTCATTCAGAGCCCGCGGATGCAGCGCAGCCGCAGACTTTCCGATGAATGTTTCCCACATTCATCATGCTTTCCTGTTTTTCATGTGATATGACCGAACCAGTTCATGAACAAAACTGGTTTCACATTCTTCTTTTATCACTGTACTAAAAGTATATCCGACTATTCATACCATGTCAATAGGAATTAAAACAATCATTAAAATATCTCTTTGCGCCACTGGTATTTTGAGAGATCAACGCATCCGTCTTTTACCTCTATGCCATCCGCTTCAAGCAGACCAATCTGCCTGTTTTCGCCACCAAACGCAAATGCCGGCGAAACTCTCCCCTCACGGTTTACCACACGATAACACGGAATCTGTACGGGGTCCGGATTTACATGCAGTGCATAACCGACAACACGTGCCCACCTTTTGTTTCCTGCAAGTGCCGCCACCTGTCCATAGGTTGCAACTGTTCCACGCGGGATCTGCTTTACTATATCGTATATTTTTTCGTAGGAATTTTGCTGTTCCATGTTCGTCCTTATCTACAAATCATTAAAAATTCTTAGTTTTGTGATGTTGCAAATACACTATTTGACCCCAACACCATCAATTTTATTCGTTAAGCGCGTTGACTCTCCCACACTCATTCGCTCATTATACCATAGATTACTTTTTTATGCTATTAACCTTGCAATCCCGTTAAGAACATGCTAAAATTTTGACTTGTATTTTTATAAAATTTTAATACTTTTTATATTTAGGAAAGAATTGGAGTACAAAATACTTATGAACGAACTAAGACCAAAACTATTTGACGTGATGAAGGGCTATACGAAAGAGCAGCTCATCAAAGATATCCTTTCCGGTATCATTGTAGCGATCATTGCTCTTCCTCTTTCGATCGCACTTGCGATTGCTTCCGGTGTCGGTCCTGTACAGGGACTCTACACTGCGATCGTTGCAGGATTTTTTATTTCCTTTTTCGGCGGAAGCCGTGTCCAGATCGGTGGACCGACTGCAGCATTTGTTGTCATTATTTATGGTATCGTGACCACATATGGCACCGACGGACTGATCGTTGCAACGATCATGGCAGGTATCATTTTATGTATTATGGGACTCTGCCATTTTGGTTCCCTGATCAAATATATTCCTTATACGATCACAACCGGTTTTACCTGCGGTATCGCTGTAACCCTGTTTGTAGGACAGATCAAAGATTTTCTCGGTCTTGACATGGGTGCCGTTCCTTCTGAATTTGTAGAAAAGCTCGGCGCTTATGCGGCTAATATCACAAGTATCAATCCGGTTACCGTTGCAATCGGTGCTGTTGCGCTTGTTATTTTGATCCTGTGGCCAAAAGTAACCGACAAACTGCCGGGTTCCCTGATCGCAATCATTGTGACCACAGCCATTGTTTACTTTGCGAAATTACCGGTCAATACAATCGGAAGCGTTTACGGAGAACTTTCTTCCGCATTTCCATCTTTCCATATGCCGTCTTTCAGCTACAAACTGGTACAGGAACTGATTTCTCCGGCATTTACGATCGCAATTTTAGCAGGTATTGAATCCCTGCTCTCTGCCGTCGTATCCGATGGTATGATCGGTGATACCCATAAATCAAATGCCGAACTGATCGGTCAGGGACTCGGAAATATTTTTTCCGGTCTCTTCGGTGGAATCCCTGCTACCGGTGCGATTGCCCGTACTGCCGCAAACGTAAGAAACGGTGGTCGTACCCCGATCGCAGGTATCACACACTGTATCACTTTAAGCATTATTTTAGTCGTTTTGATGCCGCTTGCTTCCTTAATCCCAATGACAACTTTAGCCGCTGTGCTTTTAGTCGTTGCATGGAATATGGCAGACTGGACTTCCTTTTTCCATCTTTGCAAAACTGCTCCAAAGAGTGATGTAATCGTACTTGTTGCAACATTTTTCCTGACAGTATTTTTCGACCTGGTTGTTGCGATTGAAGTCGGTGTCGTACTTGCCGCACTTTTATTCATGAAACGTATGGCAGAAACTGCAGATGTCACAGCATGGAAATATGCAGATGAGCCGGATGTCACCCCTGGTGAAGCAGAAAAAATGCGAGATATTCCACACTCCATCCGTGTATTTGAGATCAGTGGTCCTCTGTTTTTTGCTGCTGCTGACGAAATTCTTGCCATCACCAGTGACAAATCAACAAAGGTCATCGTTATCCGTATGAGAAGCGTTCCTGCAATCGATGCCAGCGCAATGCGCTCCCTGCGTGATCTTGCCGCACGTGCAAAGAAAAAGCATATCACATTAATCTTCTCACATGTAAACGAACAGCCGATGTCTGTCATGAAAAAAGATCATTTTATCGAACTGATCGGAGAAGAACATTTTCTTCCGAATATCGTGGAAGCACTGGATTATGCTGAAGCGCTGGTTGCAGACTCCGGTCATAAGGCTGCTAGGTAACAGAATTAATTTTTGTCATATACGATAAAAAGAAATCATGTTTCATCATAAGAATCATCTATTTATTCTTATGATGAAATATTGCCCGGATTGCCACACACTTCTCTTTTACTGTGTCAGCCATTCTATCTCCATCTCCTCTGTCGGCGGTTCCATCTCTGCCTGACCTTGCCCTTCTTTTAAAACGGTGCAGTTGTGATTATCATCCACCTGAACCTGATAAAAATATTTCAAATCGTCACTGATGCCATTGCTGTACTGGTATTCCACAAAATACTGTGCTTGTGCCGGTGTTTCGGCAGGTTCAAAACCAAACGACGTCTCTTTGATCTCGCAGTCCGAATCATATTGATCTAAATACTCCTGAAAAATTGGATCTGTGTATCCTCTTGCAATCTCGCTCCGATCATACAACTCCTGCATCACGGCATCATCCTCTGCGCCGGCGGTTCCGCCATATGCTCCACATCCTGCCAGAAATATTCCGGCAATCAGCAGTACTCTTATTATTCTACTCCTGCGCATCATATGTATACCTCCCCTGTAAAGACTCATATTCTGCATGCCCGGTACTCCAGGTTCCACCTTCTACCAAAAGTGATATGGTTTCAGCATCATACGCATCCAGATAAGTATTGACCACACTCCCAACGGTCGCATATTCCCCTGCTGTTCCCATCTGACCTACATATTCCTCAAACGTTTTCGACAGATCTAGTGTGATCTTATCCTCTTCCTGTTTAAAGTCAAGCACCGTCACATCCGAAGAAACTACCCCGGCATCAGCCAGTGCTGTCATGATATTTTCCGGTGTCAGTGCATCCAATGTGACTGTTTCTGTATCAAAACCATCTGCGTTTGCATTGCTCTTATATATGGTAATGTTATTGTCTGTCTGATCTGTGCCATTCTGATCATCATTTCCCTGTCTGCCGCATCCTGACGATACCATCAAAACCGTTGCTGACAAAATCAATGCTATTGTCTGTTTCATGCCTGCATGTTTCATATTCTGCCTCCTGATTTTTGTTGTTTCTATTATTTCTGTTGTTTCTGCTTCCTTCAACCTTCTGTTTCTGCCAAAACAATTCGCTGACAGATATTTTCACTATATGCCCTAACAAATGCTGGTTTGGGTGTGAGTTGAGTTCCCCGGTGAAGGGTGGTTCCGGGGGGTTACGATTGGCAAATTGCATCAAGCCGGGACTGTTTTGTTTCCGTTGTCCGAAAATAAGACAATCTAAGGCTGCCTGGTTTAGGTTGTGGCGGAGTGACGTGTGCGTCTTAAACGCCCCGTCCGGGGGCATTAAGACTTGTGCTGCCGTCCGTGGCAGCACAACACTGTATTGCGGACAGGCAGTCTAAGATTGACTAATTTTCTCCCAAAGTCACAAAACAGGTCCC
>ERZ791903.1402-NODE-1402-length-23296-cov-3.042941_pt1 | contig 23296 bp, 18 predicted proteins | sample MGYA00510148_ERZ791903 | MGnify/ENA primary metagenome ERZ791903 (study PRJEB30046, sample SAMN00792080) | human gut metagenome | study: EMG produced TPA metagenomics assembly of the A metagenome-wide association study of gut microbiota in type 2...
TACTCCACGGGCAAACGGAGAAAACCAGCCGCGTGACAAACGCCCCTTGCCGGAGTTCTGCTCTTCCGCGATCACCACCAGGCCATCTTCGCAGCCTTCACTGGCAAGACGTTTAGCCAGTTCGTTTGTAGACGTCGTCAGCTCACAGTAGTGTATATGATGTCCGAGCCATTTCGTTTTCAGATTAGCGACAACTTCTGCAGGCTTCAATCTGTCAGGTACTTCTTTCAGGATGTAGCCTTTTTTAGGTACGGATTCTATAGTATAGCCTTCATTTTTTAAAGCCTGGATATGCTTCCAAATCGCCGTACGCGATACTGCCAGTTCCTGAGAAAGCACTTCCCCTGAAACAGGAGCAGGCATTTTACTGCGCAATATTTCTAAAATGCGTTCCCGCATATCATCACACTCCCACACAATGTTACCCTTAGATTAGCACTGGGTTAACCAAAAGTCAAGTCACAGAAAAACCGTCCCCGAAATTCAAGGGACGGTCTTAGATTACAGACTATTGCTCGCTGGGAGCTGCAGAAGATTCTGCGGGCTGCACCTCTGCCGGCTCCGGAGTTCCGATCTCAGAAGTATTCTCTTCTTTAGATAAAATTTTACCATATTTCATCAACTGATCGATTTCTTCGCCTTCCAAAGTTTCTCTTTCAATAAGTGCATCCGCAATCAAATGCAGTTTATCCATATTTTCATTCAGCAGACTTTCCGTTTTCTGGTAAGCCTCATCAATAAATTTACGGATTTCTTTATCGATCTTGGCAGCGACTTCTTCACTGTAGTCTTTATCTCTGCCAATATCACGTCCCAGGAAAACCTGGTCCTGACGATGACCAAACGTCATCGGACCCAATTCAGGGCTCATACCGTATTCACAGATCATCTGACGGGTCAGAGATGTAGCACGCTGCAGGTCATTGCTGGCACCGCTGGAAATTTCTTTCAGTACCAGAGCTTCAGCAACACGGCCGCCTAAAAGCACCTTCAATTCGTCCAGCATTTCACTGCGGGTCGCATAGTAACGGTCCTCTTTCGGCAGGCTCAATGTATAACCGCCGGCACGCCCACGCGGAATAATAGTTACTTTATGAACCGGATCAGTATTATCGAGCAGCATACCTACCAGAGTATGGCCGCCTTCATGATAGGCAGTCAGACGTTTTTCTTTATCACTGATCACGCGGCTGCGGCGCTCGGGACCCATAATAACACGCTCCGCCGCTTCTTCCATTTCCGGCATATCGATTTTATTCTTATTTTTACGGGCAGCCATCAACGCAGCTTCATTGACCAGATTGCTCAGATCCGCACCGGTAAAACCAGGAGTTCTGCGGGCAATAACGCCAAGCTCGACTTCAGGACTGATAGGCTTACCTTTAACATGGACTTTTAAAATTTCCTGACGGCCTTTGATATCAGGACGATCAACGACGATCTGTCTGTCAAAACGTCCCGGGCGCAGAAGTGCCGGATCAAGGATATCGGGACGGTTGGTTGCAGCAATCATAATGATGCCTTCATTAGCTCCGAAACCATCCATTTCGACCAGCAGCTGGTTCAAGGTCTGTTCTCGCTCATCATGACCGCCGCCTAAGCCTGCACCACGCTGACGGCCGACAGCGTCGATCTCATCAATGAAAACGATACAGGGAGCGCTCTTTTTAGCCTGTTCAAACAAATCTCGGACACGGGAAGCGCCCACGCCGACAAACATTTCTACGAAATCTGAACCGGAAATACTGAAAAACGGTACGCCAGCTTCACCAGCGACAGCCTTGGCCAGAAGTGTCTTGCCTGTACCAGGCGGCCCGTAGAGTAAAACACCTTTCGGTATTTTGGCACCGAGATCATTATATTTCTTCGGATGCTTCAGGAACTCGACAACTTCTTCCAGTTCCTGCTTCGCTTCATCAGCACCAGCAACATCTTTAAAAGTAATCTTAATATTGTCTTCGTCATAACGACGGGCACGGCTTTTGCCGAAATTCATAACCCGGCCTCCGCCCCCCTGGCTTTGCTGCATAAGCATAAACCAAATACCGACGATCAAAAGCATCGGCAAAAGCGAGCTTAAGATAGTCGTCCACCAAGGCGGCTGCGGCGGCAGCTCGGCTTTAATTTCAATATCACGGGCACGTAAAGTCGGGATCAGGCTGTCATCACTGGGAGCCACAGTTGAGAAATCTTTACCATCTTTCAGCTTACCGCTGATGACATTATCAACTATCGTTACCTGTTTGACCTCATCTTGCTGCACGTGCTTCATAAACGCACTATAAGTGATGTCTGTTTTGCTGACCGTGCTGGCCGAATAATAATCGATCATCCAGATTGCCACGATGATAATCAGCAAATAGAACGTCACGTTCTTAAAAAATCTATTCAAGGAATTGCTCCTCCTTCCACTGCGATCGTCTACCAAATTACAGTAACGTCATTTTTTTATTATAATATAGATGCGGAAATTCTACAACCATTAGTCGATAAAATCATGTACGCGCATAAACACAAGGCTTTAAAACACCGATATAAGGTAAGTTACGATAGTTACCGGCGTAATCCAATCCATAGCCTACAGCAAACTCGTCAGGAATACAGAAGCCTACATAATCCGCACTTTTACCATTGACGCGCCTGTCGGCCTTATCGCACATTACCGCTGTTTTGATAGAAGCCGGCTTGTGCTGCTGCAGCATACAGCAAACAGCTTCAAGGGTCAGCCCTGTGTCAATGATATCATCGACCAGAATCACATGCCGTCCCGCCAGTTCCTCAGCCACATCAAGCTTAACGCTGACATTACCGCAGCTATTAGTGCTGTTGCCATAAGAAGACGCGACCATAAAATCGATCTTGACAGGCATATCCATTGCCAAAGTCAGATCAGTAGCAAAATAAGCGGCGCCTTTTAAAAGTGCTATTACTACTACTTCTTTGCCTGCATAATCTTGTTTCAGCTGGGCTCCCAATTCCCGGACCCGCGCTTTTATTTCTTCCTCTGTCAGTAAGATTTTACCAATATCTTCATGCATATCCACTACTTGTCATCTCCCAGACTGAAATATTTAATATCCAACGTCAGCCATGCTTCGCAGCCCTGCTCCTGTTCATGCCAGCCTGCAGCTTTCCCTCCCACCAGCCATAGGACCTGTTTACCGCAGGTTACTAAAAGCTGACTTTTTCTCTGTTCCGGAGGTACTTTAATGTCGTTAAAATACTTTTTTAATTTTTTACTTCCCAAAGACCCGGCCGGAAAAAATATGTCGCCGTCCTGCCTCTGCCTCACTTCCAGCTGCCTGTCCTGCAGCAAATGCCAGGGATATATTGCTGCATGCCACAAGGGACTTGCTGATCCCTTAAAGTAACCCAAACTTAAAATACCGTTTGGGAGCTCAACTTGCAGCCTGCCAGCTTTCTGCAGCTCAGCCAAATCAAAAACATAATTCTGCTCTGCTATCGCTGACGGTGTTTCAGCTGCAGCAACTGTAAGCTTACCATAGCTGTATACAGCACAGGTCCCGCCAGGCAGCATAAGCCTTTTATTGCTGCTGCCTTTATGCACCAAGTCGATCACATGCTGCGTCTGCTGAAAGGTAAGCAGACCTGCAGCTCCAAGCTTTTTCCACATCATCCTGATGATACGCGAACACAGCGCGGCAGGCAGCGAAAGCAGCCAGGCTGTATCACAGCTGCAGGAATGATCGTCCTGCAGCACATACTGCAAAAACTTCTCTTCTGCCAGCGCATTCAAGCAATCAGCATCCTCAGCAATCAACGTCGCAGTCTGTGCTAAAGCCTGTTTGATATTAGGATTGAATTCCCGTTCCAGCAAAGGCAGCAATATATGCCGCACTTTATTCCGCGTATAGTACAAATCCATATTACTGCTGTCAGTACGATAATCCAAGCTACGCATTGCGCAATATGCTTCCAACATCCGACGGCTCACCTGCAAAAAGGGCCGTACGATACTGTTATTGTGACAGCGCATTCCCCCAAGCCCTTCCGCACCGCTGCCTCGCAGCAAATGCAGCAGCAGGGTTTCTGCCTGATCGTCACGGTGGTGTGCTGTCACAATATACTCAGACTTGTGTTTACTGAGAATCTCAAATAAAACAGTATAGCGTAATTTACGAGCCGCGTCCTCTACAGAAAGTTTACTCTCCGCAGCAAATTTTTTAGCGTCAACACGCAGAACTTCACAGGCAACCTGACGCATCTGGCAGAATTCCACAACAAAATCAGCATCAGCCAAAGCTTCGCTGCCACGCAAACCATGCTCTACATGACAAACTACCAGCTGATACTTCCGTTTTTCCTGCAGCAGCAGCAGTGCATCAGCCAAAGCAATTGAATCGGCCCCACCGCTGCAGGCAACAATTATTTTACTGCCGACAGGCAGATGTTCCTCTACCTGATCGAGAATTTCAGTAATTTGCCTGTGTTCTTTCATCGTTTCACCTTATTATCCTACAACCCAAATAAAAAAGGCACCTCTGCTGGAAGTGCCTTTTTAGACATTATCTGTCGCGGCTGGCGCCACGGCCGCCGCGCTTAGACTCCGTATTGCGTTTCAGATCTAATAATCTGTCATCGCTGTCTTTTAAAAAGCGCGATAATTTATCTTCAAAGGAAACAGGAGGTGCCACTTTAGGTGCACGACGTTCCTGACTTACCGGACGCTGCGGTTTCGGAGGTGCCGGAGGCGGCGGTGTCAGCTGCTTAATGGACAGACCTATCTTACCGCGTTCGTCAATAGACAACACTTTGACCTTGACCTTATCTTTTTCCTTTAAAAAATCATGTACATCTTTTACATATACATTGGAGACTTCGGAAATATGTATAAGACCAACTTTTCCTTCAGGCAATTGCACAAACGCTCCAAAATTTGTGATACCAGTAACTTCACCTTCAACGATTGCACCAACTTCGAGTGACATAAAGCGGATAATCCCCCTTAAAAAATCTTTATACAGTAAGTATTATACCCTTCTTTTAAAATCAGTGTCAACTGCATTGTACAAATATATGAAAAAAGATAAAAAATAACAGCTGTACGCCAGTAAAATCGACTGTACAGCTGTTATTTTTTCTTTTCCTCAGCTTCTGTTTCCTGTTTTTGCTGCTTTTCCTGTTCATCAACTATAAACAGCGGTACTTCGTTCTTGCCAACCATATTATGGTCTTCACGCGCCAGTTTTTCAATATATTTCAAATCGTCCAAACGTTTGCGTTCAGCTTCAAGCTCAGCCTGAACTTTTTTTAATTCGTCGACACGCTGCTGAGTGGCTGACATTTCCTTATTGATCTGGTAGATCTTGTACTCCTGCCTGCCCAATACGCCCAAGCAGATGATCAGTAAAATAATCAGGACCCATAAAAAGTCATTAGAGCTGCGGCGTTTTTTTCTGCGCATCTCAGCCATTTTGAGCTCCTTCCTGTTAATTAATCAGACAAAAATACCGGGCTGTTTGGCCCGGCATTCTTGAAACCCAAGATTATTTTTTGTGTTTTTTTGCAGGAGCAGCGTTAACAGCGTCTTTGAAAGCTTTACCAGCTTTGAAAGCGGGAACGGTTGCTGCCGGAATTTTGATGGGTTCGTTGGTACGAGGATTTTTACCGGTACGAGCGTTACGAGTACGAGCTTCAAAAGTACCGAAACCAATCAGTTGTACTTTGCCCTTTTTAGCAACTTCACCTTTTACGGTTTCGAGTAAAGCAGCTACTGCTTTCTCTACATCTTTTTTGGTGAGGCCAGCTTTTTCTGCTACTGCAGCAATAAGTTCAGTTTTGTTCACAATAAATCCCCCTTAAATTTTGTATGCGCCAGTTTAGGCGAAAACCGCTTAAACACAACAACTAAGGTTATTCACTAAAACTCTAATTCGCTATCAAAAGCAATATTCCTGCTAACATTTCATCTTTTTTTTATTTTTTTCTTAATTTTTGTGTAAAAAACGTCTTTTTTTAATTATTTTTCTCAAAATCCTTTGCCAACTCCCAAAAAGCGTCTAATTCAGCCAATGAAAAGTCCTGCCATGTTTTCTTTGAAACCTGTACTTTTTTCTCTACATAACCGAATCTTTTTATGAAACGGTTATTCGCAGCATTCAAAGCTGTTTCCGGTTCCAATCCGATATGTCTGGCATAACCGGACAAAATAAACAGCAAATCTCCCAGCTCATGCTCCATTTCCTTCAGGCTGCCTCCGGCTACTGCCTCTTCAAGTTCGTGCAGTTCTTCCAGAACCTTCTCCCAGACGCCTGCGGTATCCGGCCAGTCAAAACCTACTTTGGAAGCCTTGCTGTGCAGCTTGTAAGCACGCATCAGCGCCGGCAGTCCCGGAGAAATTCCATCAAGAACATGCGTCCGTTCCTTTTTTTCTTCCAATTTAATGGCTTCCCAGTTTTTTATTACTTCATCACTGCCTGAAACTTTACGTGAACCAAATACATGCGGGTGCCTGCGGGTAAGCTTCTCAGTCACTCCATCAATAACATCCTGCAAAGAGAACAGGTTTGCGTCAGCTGCCATATGCGCATGGAAAACAACCTGCATCAGAATATCGCCAAGTTCTTCTTCCATACCTTTAAAATCGTGATTATCAACAGCTTCTAAAAATTCATAGACTTCTTCGATCATATTACGGCGAATACTGCTGTGCGTTTGTTCGCGATCCCAAGGACAGCCGCCTGGCTCACGCAGCTTACGCATAACTTCTGTCAGCGGAAGCAGTTCAGCATCATAGCGGAAATCCTCGATATCACAGTAAAAATCATCATCGTCATCAAAACACAGCGTTTTTTCTTCCTGCAAAGCATTGACATGCTGCACAACAGTCTGCTCCTGTGCCGGAATAAAGACACTGGTAAGATGATCGATATGCGGCTGCCGGTCCAGCTCATAGAGCTTCAGCGGCAGACATTCTTCATCAGGCAGGCCTAAATTACGTAAAAAGTACAGCTGCGCTTCATCAGCGAGTACTTCCATCAAATTGATTTTCACATCCGACGCCACCAGCTGACTATAGACCTGCGTGATCATCAGCGGATATTTACCAGCATCTGCCAGCGCATCAAAATCATGGGCATCAACAATACGCAACCCGGCAATAGGATCAATGCCTAAATCGACATATGCAAGATCCAAAAAGCTCATCGCCGGTAAAATTTTCAGAGGCACTCCGGCCGCTGCAGCCTGTTCCCTCAGCAGCACCACAGTTCGTTCAGCAACCAAAGGACTGCCTGGAACAGCATAAACTACCTCCTGCTCTTTCGCATCCTGTAAAATGGAAGCAACAATTTTTTGATAGACGTCTTCAAAAGACGCTTCCTGTTCATAAACAGCGTCGCAGGACGTAAATTTTATACCAGACCGCTCAAGTTCCTTTACAGTTGGGTGTACAGCCGTACGCAGAATAACCTTGCCGCCGCTTTTCAGCACTGCCATTGTTTCCAGCGACAAATGCCCTGCGCTGCCAGGCCCCAATCCTACAACAGTAATTCCTTTTTCCATCTTACCATCCCTTTACTTGAATCTGGAACCTATCACAGGCAGTTTCTGCAATTCTTTCCTGCCGATCGTTCCGCTTGCTATCAAAGTCAATAGATAAACGATGCCAGCTGCAAAAATCGTTACCGCCGTCGCAAAAGTATTGCCCCAATAAACTATTAAATAATTGTATAAAAGCATACTGACTGCTGCCATCAAAACTGCCGCCAGTAATATTTTTCCCAAAGCGTACACTTTAAAAGTGATGCCGCTGCGAATCAAAAAGAAGATGTTTAGAGCGGCTGCCAAGCCAAAATTAATGTTAGAGGCCCAGGCGGCACCGACAATATTGCATGGCAGCGCCGTAAGATACCAAACAGCAGCAGCTTTGACCAATGCGCTGAGCAGCATATTCCACATAGGAATAATAGTCTGTCCCATTCCCTGCAGCATACCTGTGGTTATCTGGTGGATACCAAGCAGGCAAATAGAGGGAGCAAGGTTTCTGATTGCCTCGCCCGCAAGAGGCGTGCCATACAGTAATTTTGAAATAGGCTGAGCCAAAGCCCACATTCCTGCAGCGGCAGGAAAAGTCAGTAAACAGCATAATTTCATGGCCATATTTGTTTTCTGGTCGATACTGTTCCTATCGCCCAGAGTAAATGCTTCTGAAACAGCAGGCACCAGGCTTGCTGTAAGGGAAAGCGTCGGAATAGTAGCCATCATGACCAAAGGCATACCCATCCCTGTAAGGTAACCGAACAGGGTCGTAGCCTCTTCGACCGAAAAACCTGATTCCACTAAGCGATTAGGCACCAGCAGCATGTCAATACTGCTCGTCACAGGCACCATAATATTAGCGCAGGAAACAGGCAGCGCCAGCAATACCAGCCGTTTGGCTATCTTCCTGATACTTTCGGGTTCTTCAGTGATCTGCCTGCTGATTTCCTGCTGCCAGCGCAATTTGTTCTTCAGATAAAAAAAGCTCAGTACGATAAGTCCGGTAATAGAACCCGGCACAGCACCGAAAGCAGCCCCGGCCGCCGCATATTCCAATCCGTACGGAAGCAGATAATAGGCCAGTACGACCATCGTCACAACACGTACAAACTGCTCCAGAATCTGTGAGACCGCAGGCGGAGTCATCATTTGATACCCCTGAAAATAACCACGGAAGCTGGCCAGGATCGTAGCAAAAAACACCGCCGGAGTTAAGGCTACCAATCCATAATAAGCCCGCGGATCGCGTACCAGTCCGCTATCGACCAACCAGCCGGCCGCACAATATAGCCCGGCAGCAAACACGAGCCCCGTTGCGGCCATCAGCCCCAGCGAGACCCTGAATACCCTGCCGGCGCTGGCAAAATCTCCTTTTGCCACTTTTTCGGCTACAATGATCGAAATCGCAATCGGGATACCGGCCGAAGATACGGACAGCATCAAAAGATAAACGGGATATGCCATTTGATAAAGCCCGATACCTTCGCCGCCAAGCAGTCTGGATAACAGTATTCTGTTGACCGAGCCAATGATCTTGACCATCAGCCCAGCCAGCGTCAATATCATGGCGCCACGTAAAAACTTATCCTTGGTCATACCCTCGTCCTTCCCTTGATTTCTTCATTTAATTAATTATAATCAACTTTATTGTCTCTGTATAGCTTAATCAAAAGCCAGCCGCGGCAGATTTTTTTCCAGCCAGGTCAAACTGTCAGTTTTTAATTTGACTGTGCGGAAAATAAGCTGGGCCTGCGCGCCGCTTTTGAAATTCATATATTGCTGCTGCTCACTGATAAGCTGCATCAGGGCATTCGGATCGATAGCAGCATTTTCAGCAAAGGTAATACGCAGCTCGCCCGGTTTGACACTGATACCGCGAATATGCAGCAGCCGGCACAAAGCCCGCAGACAGGCCACACGCCATAAAACTTCCACCTCTTCCGGAGGTTCTCCAAACCGGTCGATAATTTCGTCAAGCAGATCGTCTTTTTCTCCATAGTCCAAGCCGGCAAAGCGTCTGTAAAGCTCAAGCTTGTAACGAGGGTCAGCTATATAGTCATCGGGAATATATCCGTCAACGCTGATCTCAAGAACCGGATCCGGTTCAGGGATACCGTCTTCAACGCCATCCTTCAGCTTACGGATCGTACGCTCCAGCATATCGCAATAGGCAGCAAAACCCACACCTGCAATATGTCCATGCTGCTGCGCCCCCAGCAGATTACCGGCACCACGGATCTCCAGATCACGCATCGCGATCTTAAACCCGGCGCCCAGCTCTGTAAAATCACGAATCGCCTGCAAACGTTTTTCTGCGACCTCGCTCAAAGCACGATTACGTTTATAGACGAAATAGGCATAAGCCAGACGAGAGGAGCGCCCTACCCGGCCGCGCATCTGATACAGCTGCGACAAGCCAAAATTTTCGGCTCCGTCGATAATAATAGTATTGGCCAAGGGTACATCCAAACCATTTTCGATGATCGAAGTCGACAGCAGCACATCACAGCTGCCTTCATAAAAAGCAATCATTGCATCTTCCAGCATATCCTCTGACATCTGACCGTGAGCGATCCTGATATTGATCCCCGGCACCAGACTGCGCAGATCGGCAGCAATATTTGCGAGACCAAGAACCCTGTTATGCACATAATAAATCCTGCCGCCGCGGCGCATTTCACGTTCCAGCGCTTCTTTGATCATTCCAGGATTATATTCGGCCACATAAGTTTCTACCGGCAGCCGTTCCTCCGGCGGTGATTCGATCACACTCATATCGCGTCCGTTGACAAGCGCCAAATGTAAAGTACGCGGAATCGGCGTCGCCGACAAGGTCAACACATCAACGCCTGTTTTCCAACGTTTGATTTTTTCTTTCTGAGCCACACCAAAACGCTGTTCTTCGTCGATGACAAGTAATCCCAGATCGGGGAACAGCACATCCTGCTGTAATAAACGGTGTGTCCCAATCAGAACGTCCACCTGACCATTTTCCAGATCATTCAGGATTCGTTTTTGTTCCCTGGGAGTGCAGAAGCGGCTTACCATCTCTACTTTGACCCCAAAAGGCTGCATTCGTTCTTTGAAGGTCATAAAATGCTGCTGCGCCAAAACAGTCGTCGGCACCATTACTGCTACCTGTTTACCATCCATAACAGCCTTAAAAGCAGCGCGGATAGCAACTTCTGTTTTACCATAACCGACATCACCGCACAACAATCTGTCCATCGGCTCAGGTTTTTCCATATCAGCCTTGATCTCCGCGATCGCTTTAAGCTGATCCGGAGTTTCTTCATAAGGGAAGCGTTCTTCAAAGTCACGCTGCCATTCGGTATCCTCAGCAAAAGCATGACCAGGGACGATCTTACGCTGCGCATATAATCGCAGCAGTTCTTCAGCCAGCTCGGTAATCGCGGCACGGGCTTTACTCTGCACACGTTTCCAGTCGGCTCCGCCCATTTTAGAAAGCCTTGGAGCCTGCCCTTCGTTACCGACATATTTATGCAGCATGCCAACCTGTTCCACGGGTACATACAGTTTGTCGTCACCGGCATACGCCAGCAGCAGATAATCACGATGCACGCCGTCAACAAGGACATTCTCCACGCCGATATAACGTCCAATACCGTGAACTGAATGGACTACATAATCTCCAGCCTTGATTTCCGAGAAATACTGCAGCTGAGCACCGCTGTTTTTGGTATGCAGCCGTCTTTTTTTCTGCATACCAAAAATATCATTTTCTGTCAGCAGCAGCCAGTTTTCATTCCAGAACCGAAACCCTGCCGTCAGCTCGCCGCTGATGACAGTGATGCGTCCCGGGCTAAGCAGTGCACCCTCTTTTACAAAAGCAGCGTTTAAATTACGGCTTTGCAGGCTGTCGGCCAGCCCGCGCGCTTTAATATCGCTGCTCATCATCACCACAGGCACCTGCCCGTCAGCCAGCCAGCCCTGCAGATCGCCTGTCAGCAATTCCAGATTTCTATTATACGGCGCTACAGACCGCACAGGCACATTGATATCCTTAAACAGCTGCAAACGGCTGTGTCCCAGCGCTGCTACGACCCAGGCTCTTTTCTGAGCGCAAAAACCTTCCAGCTCGGCAGGCGACCATAATTCATCGGCATAACCAGAACTTTCAGTGTACAGTTTCTGTAAAAGTTCAAATAAACGTGACGGCTCATCTACTACCAAGCGCGTCGAAGCAGCTAAATAATCAAGTACCGAAGCTGAAAAATCTTCGCCGGACTCAATTTGCAGCGGCACGATTTTAACAGCACTCAAAGATTCAATACTGCGCTGATTATCCAGGTCAAAACTGCGCATCGCATCAATAGTATCATCAAACCATTCGATCCTGGCAGGATACTGACTATTGATCGGGAAAATATCAAGAATATCACCGCGCAGACAAAACTGACCGATGGCATCTACCTGAGTAGTACGCTCGTATCCCAGTTCGATCAGACGTTCCAGCAGTTCCTGTTGCTCAAGCTGCTGCCCCAATGTTACAACAACACCGCTTCCCAAAACCTTCTGCGGTATCGGCAGCTTCTGCAGCAATGCTTCCGCAGTCACAAAAACGATACCCCGTTCTTCCCCCTGCAAGATACGCATCGCCGCCACGCGCCCAGCCTGAATCTCACGATTCCGCGAATCAGCCTGCACCATCGGCAGATCGACAGGATACAATTCCTGCATCAGCAAATCCGAATAAAAACAATTCAAAGTCCTGCGGTATTCACGAATATCGTCCCTGCCGCTAAGCAGAAACACTAAAGAGCCCTGTTCCGGCAAAAGCCGGTCCAGAGCTGCCAAAAATACTGTTTTTGAGGCTCCGCTGAGACCAGTCAGCGAACACCCCTGACCCTGCTGCCACAACCCGGCAGCGGTACGGGCTTCCGTTATTTCACCAATAGCGTCCAATAATTGCAATTTCATCAGTTTACCCTTGAAAACAAAAGGGTTCTAGCCTGAGCTAAAACCCTTGAAGATTGTAAAACTTACAGTTTAACGGCAAAATCTTTGCGGTCAAAGCTGTGTACTGCGTCAACAAAACGTACTGTACCGGTTTTATAACGCATGGAAACGGTATGTGTACGTACACCGCCGCCGAAATAACGCAGACCGCTGAGCAAATTGCTTTCGGTGATAGCCGTCGCAGTGAACATGCAGTCGTCGCCTTTGACCATATCGTCCAAGCTCAAAACCTGCTGGCAATCGCAGATGCCCATTTCCAGGCAGCGTTTGATCTGTTCATCATCTTCAGGGCACAACCGTGCCTGCATATCACCGCCGAGACATTTGATAGCGGCAGCAGCCAGTACGCCTTCAGGAGCACCGCCCTTACCGATATACATATGCACGCCGGTACCTTCAATGCCGGCATTGACGATCGGGTTAACGTCGCCGTCAGTAATCAACTGAATACGTGCTCCGGCACGGCGAATCTCATCCATAATACCATAGTGACGTTCACGGTCCAGCAATACGACGGTCAGGTCAGAAACCTTACGTTCTAAGGCTTTAGCCACACGTTCCAGGTTTTCACTGACCGGCGCATCAATATCGATGCAGCCTTTAGCTCGAGGACCGACAGCGATCTTATCCATATACATGTCAGGAGCATGCAGCAGGCAGCCTTTCGGTGCGATGGCAATAACCGCGATTGCGCCAGGCTGACCTTTAGCTACCAGATTCGTACCTTCAACAGGGTCAACGGCAATATCGACTTCGGCACCGCCGCCGCCGACTTTCTCACCGATATACAGCATCGGCGCTTCATCCATCTCACCTTCACCGATAACTACTGTACCGCTGATATTTACCGTATCGAATGCCTTGCGCATAGCGTCGACCGCCAGCTGATCGGCACCGTTTTTATCACCACGTCCTACACTGCGGCCGCAGGCAATTGCTGCAGCTTCGGTAACACGTACGAACTCCATGGATAATTCTCTGTTCATTCCTCAACCATCTCCTTTATTGATACGATCATATAAAATCATATTAATTATATCACTTTCTGCCGTAACTTGCAGAGTAAAATAAAAATTACTTTATTTTAAGTTAAATTTATCAACTTATCTTAAGCATCAGCAATTCAAACACGATCTGCAGCGGCAGCACAAAAGCGATATACAGCAGCAACAAGCTGAATGCTACAGTTGCCAGCGACCGTTTAAAATCTATCAGGTAAACCACCTGTAAGGCTCTGATCAGCAGGTACAGCATCCACAGCTTCGCTGTAATACAGGCCCCCACTACTACCAGCATCCCCGGCAGGCCCAGTTTTGTCCCCAGCAAAGCTACCGGAGTCATGACCAGAAACGGTAAAGTCGTATAACCCAGCAGACAGATCAATCCCACAGCATCACCGGCCATGGCTCCTAAAGTTTCCAAAATCCCGTGCAGCAAAAAACCATACATCGACAAAACTACGCCGGCAATGGAAACAGCGGCCGCAATAACAGCAAACCGTACCGACAGCGCCTGATCTAAAAACAACTGATTTGTTACAACGCCGCTGAACAGACCCACGCTTAAGGCAAAATACCACAAGCTGCGCCACATGCAGCGCTCCTGTACCAACAAACGCATGCCATCTCTGGTTTCAAACAAAACGTCAAAGGTTTTACGCCTCATAAGGCATCACCTCGCCGCCTGCGGTGAAGACATTCCAGCCGCGTCTTTTTGCAGCAGCATTTCCAACTGCCCCAGCATCATTTTAGATAACTGGGCACTGAAAAATACTTCCCAGGGTTTTTGACGCTTGTTTTCTTTAATTTCCGGTATTCCATCTACTCCGATGGCTTTACCTGCTGCCTCCAAAGCGTCATAATAATTGCCAAGTTCATCGACAAGCCCGACTGCCTGAGCCTGCTGACCGGTATAAACACGTCCGTCCGCCAAAGCTTTTACTTTAGCGATATCCATTTTACGCCCTTCAGCGATCACGGCGACAAAATTCTCAAACATCTGATTGACCATATTTTGTAATATCTGCTGTTCTTCCGGAGTCATCGGTCTGTCAGCGGACATAATATCCTTGTACTGACCGCTTTTGATTTTAGTAGTATAGATACCGATTTTTTTGAAAAGTTCCTGCGTATTCATATAGGGCATATAGACCCCGATACTGCCTGTCAAAGTAGACGGATTGGCATAAATGGTATCGCTGTAAGCAGCCAGCCAATAAGCTGCCGAAGCAGCACTGTCGCCCATCGAAGTAATGATCGGTTTATCAGTAGTTTCTTTAAAACGTTTCAGTTCACGGCCAACTTCTTCTGCTGCGGTAACACTGCCGCCTGGGGAATTGATCCGCAGCACCAGTGCTTTTACACTGCTGTCGGCAGCCGCCTCACGGATCTCACGCATCAGACGGCCTGAAGAAGCGCCCGTAGTTTCACCCCAGATATTCTCGCCCGGTTCACCGCTGACGATAGTCCCTTCGATATTGATGACTGCTACCCTGTCTGCCGGGGCAGCAATAACCTTTTCATCATTATTTTTACCTGAAAGCAGCGACACTACAAAAGACAGGACAGCGATCAATAAAATCGCACTGATAAAAATTTTTTTCAGCATACTTTCTACTCCTTTTACAAAAAAAGCAGACTGACTCGCAGTCTGCTTTTGGGTTTTTCTTCAGAGTCTTATTTTTGTTCCCGCAAAGCAGCGGCAATGAAATCTCTAAATAATGGGTGCGGATTAGTGGGGCGGGATTTAAACTCCGGATGGAACTGTGCACCCAGGAACCAGGGATGTCTGTCCTCCGGGATCTCAACGATCTCAACCAGACGTCCGTTAGGCAAAGTGCCGCCGATTCTCAGACCGCCGTCAACTATCTGCTCACGCAAAGCGTTGTTTACTTCATAACGGTGACGATGACGTTCGTAAACAAGTTCTTCCTTGTAAGCCTTCTCAGTCAAAGTACCGGGATAAACTTTACAAGGATAAAGACCTAAACGCATCGTACCGCCTTTATCTTCTACACTTACCTGTTCCGGCATAAGATCAATGACAGGATACTTACAGTCAGCTACAAATTCGGCACTGTTAGCATTTTCCAAACCGCAGACATTACGAGCATATTCGATAACAGCACACTGCATACCCAGACAGATACCAAAGAACGGGACCTTGTTCTCACGGGCATACTGCACAGCTTTGATTTTTCCTTCTATGCCACGGTCGCCAAAACCACCAGGCACCAAAATACCATCTACACCTTCCATAATTTTCTGCATATCAGTTTCAGGCGCTTCGATATTCTCGGCGTTTACCCATTTTATTTTCAGTTCGCTTTCATTAGCAACAGCGGCATGTTTCAATGCTTCTGTAATACTGATGTAAGCATCCTGTAATTCAACATATTTACCAACTACGGCAATCGTTACTTTGCGGTCATAATGCTTCAGTATACGCTCTACCATTTCATGCCAGTAAGTCATATCTTTTGGTTTATCAGGCATATCCAATTTTTTGAGCACGATGGAATCCATACCCTGTTCTTCCATCAGCATCGGAACCTGGTAAATACTTGCCGCGGTCAGATTCTGAATTACAGCTTCAGGATCAACGTCGCAGAACATAGCCATTTTTTCGCACATATCTTTGGAAATAGGACGTTCACTGCGGCAGACAATGATATCCGGGGAAATGCCGATGCTGCGCAGCTCTTTAACGCTGTGCTGGGTCGGCTTGGTTTTGAGCTCACCTGCAGCAGCTATATAGGGAACAAGTGTTACATGGATATACAAGACGTCGTTACGGTCAACTTCTTTTTTTACCTGACGGATAGCTTCAAGGAACGGCAAGCTTTCAATATCGCCGACGGTACCGCCGATCTCTGTAATAACAAAATCAGCATTATCATCACGGCCAACGCGGTAAACGCGCTCTTTGATTTCATTAGTAATGTGAGGGATTACCTGCACTGTACGTCCCAGATAATCGCCCCGGCGTTCTTTATTGATAACGGACAAATAGATCTTGCCCGCGGTCACATTGGAACTCTTTGACAAATTAATATCAATAAAGCGCTCATAATGACCCAGATCAAGGTCGGTCTCAGCACCGTCATCGGTGACAAAAACTTCGCCGTGCTGATAAGGGCTCATTGTCCCCGGATCAACATTGATATAAGGATCAAATTTCTGGATCGTTACCTTATAGCCGCGGCTTTTCAGCAAACGTCCAAGCGAAGCCGCTGTGATCCCTTTCCCCAGCGAAGAAACTACACCGCCTGTTACAAAAATATATTTCGTCATGATTGTCCTCCCGTTCCTCATAAAATGGCTTTTTATCTCCAAAAATTACATTCTTTCCGGTGCCGATACGCCCAAAATATTCAAAGCATGTTTAATAGTATGGCGGGTCGCCTGTACCAGCTTGATCCGTGCCTGCTGCACTTCCGGGTCCACACCCAGGATACGGCACTGATTATAGAAGGAATGGAACAGTCCGGCCAGATCGTGCACATAATGCGCCACACGGTGTACCGCGCGTTCTTTAGCCGCAAGCTCCAGCATTTCCTGATATTCGCCCAGTTTTTTGATCAGTTCCAGCTCTGTCGCATCTGTCAGCAGATTATAATCGGCAGCAGCCGCTTCAACAACATTCTCCTCAGCCAGCTGACGCATGATACTGCAAATGCGGGCATGTGCATATTGAATATAATACACAGGATTTTCATTAGATTTTTCAGTAGCCAGGGTCAGATCAAAATCCAGCTGGCTGTCGATCGAACGCATAGCAAAAAAGAATCTGGCAGCATCAGTACCGACTTCTTCGATCAGCTCGTTCAAAGTGACGCTCTGACCCGTACGCTTCGACATCTTGACCAGCTCACCGTTGCGGTACAGACTGACCATCTGCAGGATCAAAACTTCCAGCTGCTCGGGATCATACCCTAAAGCGCCTACAGCTGCCTTCATTCTGGCGATATACCCATGGTGATCAGCGCCCCACAGGTTGATGACACGGTCAAAGCCGCGGCTGAATTTATTCCAGTGATAAGCAATATCAGCAGCCAAATAAGTAGGCACACCGTTATCACGGATCACGACGCGGTCCTTATCATCACCGTAAGCAGTAGCTTTCAGCCACAATGCTCCGTCTTTTTCATACATATAGCCGCGTTCCGTCAAAAGTTCGCAGGCTTCTTTGATCTTATCTGCATCATGCAGTGTCTGCTCGCTGAACCAGACATCAAATGTGACATTAAAGGCTTCCAAATCTTCCTTTAGAGCAGCAAGCTTTTCTTTTAAGGCAATCGTACGGAATTCGTGCAAACGTTCCTGCTCATCCATATGCAGGAATTTATCGCCGTAGATCTTGACGATGCGTTTGGCAGTTTCCACAATGTCGTAACCATGATAACCGTTTTCCGGGAACTCCACATCCACACCAAGCTCTTCCAGATAACGGGCATTGACCGAAGCAGCCAGATTATTGATCTGATTGCCGGCATCATTGATATAGTATTCACGGGTAACATCATAGCCGGCCGCTTTCAGAAGATTGGCAAGTGAACTGCCTACCGCAGCACCACGGCCATGGCCGACATGCAGCGGTCCGGTAGGATTGGCGCTCACATATTCCAATTGGATCTTTTCGCCGCCTCTGGCAGGCAGATTGCCGTAATCAGCACCTGATGCTACGATACTTGCCAAAAGTTCGGCTGTCCAATTTTGTTTCAGATAAAAATTAATAAACCCCGGTCCCGCGATCTCAGCCTTTGCAACATAAGGGCAGTCCAGATTGTCGATCACAGCCTGAGCCACTAAACGCGGATTACATTTTAAGCCGCGGGCTGACTGCATGGCAAAATTGGTGGCAAAATCACCAAATTCCTTTTGCGGCGGCACCTCTAATAATACCTCCGGCAAGTCTCCCTCTTTGATCGTACCGGCGGCAATCGCTTTAACCGCGGCAGCTTTAATGGCAACAGCCAGTGCTTCCTTCATATTCACGCTTGACATCCTCCTCGATTTCCATCTTCAGCTTAAATCTGCTGCGTGTCTGTCCTTCCAGTTCTAAAACATATTCCAAATCGATATGCCAGACTTTGTCGCGGCAGTAAACATATAAATACTCTGTCGTCAGCCGCATCGGCAAAGCCAGATATGGAGTCCGGTACATACTTTCACTGACCAGACCTCCGGCAAATTCCTGCCTGCAATCCACCGTGCCGCTGCGTAGAATAATGACTCTCTCATAATCCCACTTGATAGTAGTTTTAGTGCCTGCCAGACCTGCTGCTTCAGATTCATCATAAAAAACATAATATTTATTATTTTTTTCTGCCAGTCTCCCGTAAGCTGTGGTCTCGATATTTTCCGTCCCTGCGCTGCTGTGTGACTGGCTGTAAATATGTATTTTCACAGGCTGCATAACACTTTTCACTCCATAAAAACGACTAGAGCTTACTCCCTTTCGCCGCGTTAACCTATGTTCGAAACGGAGCAAGCCCCTCAATGCCTGCACCTTCCTTTCAATAAATAAAAGGAACGGTCTACAAAACTTCTTCAAATATTATATATCAGTGGCCGTATTCAGTCAAGGAAAGGCTGACTCTTGCACCTGCGGTTAAAAAAAGTGTATAATATTTATACTGTTTTTGTTGAATTAAAGAGGAGGGGTCGCGATGCAGCAAGATTGGGGCATCATTTTTGCATTTGGATTGTATTTTTTAGCACTGTTCGGCATAGGGATTTTCCATATGAAAAAAGAACAGGATCTGGCCGGCTATGTTTTAGGCGGACGTAAGGTAGGGCCATGGGTCTCGGCAATGAGTGCCGAAGCCTCAGATATGAGCGGCTGGATGCTGATGGGATTGCCGGGCTATGCGTATGTAGCAGGTGTCAGCGCATTCTGGATCGCTATCGGCTTGGCAATCGGAACCTGGCTGAACTGGCTGTTTGTGGCTAAGCGGCTGCGTGTTTATACCAAAATAGCCAACGATTCGATCACTTTACCGGATTTTTTTGAAAACCGGTTCCGCGATAAAACAAAAATCCTGCGTGTCGTTTCGGCAATTTTTATTTTTATTTTCTTTCTTATCTATACAGCTTCCGGTTTCGTTGCCGGCGGACGCTTATTCAATACTGTTTTTGGACTGCCTTATTTTGAATCACTGCTCATCACGGCAGGCATTGTAGTTTTTTACACCTTTACCGGCGGTTATGTAGCGGTCTGCCGCACCGACTTCTTCCAGGGCTGCCTGATGTTCTTTGCGATCATCATCGTTCCTGTAACCGGTATTTTTAAAGCCGGTGGTCCGGTAACAGCCTTTGAAAAACTTTATAATATGAACGCCAACTATTTCAGCTTTTTTACCGACGCTACCGGCGTCACACTAAGCGCTACGGCAATTATTTCTCTGCTGGCCTGGGGCCTGGGTTACTTCGGCCAGCCGCATATCCTGGTACGCTTTATGGGCATCAGCTCTGCCAAAGAGATCCCTCAGGCAACCCGTATCGCTATGGTCTGGGTAATCTTTTCACTGTTCTTCGCAGTTACGGTCGGACTTGTAGGACGCGTGTTGTTGGGCGATACGCTGACAGGCGTCAATGCCGAAACTGTTTTTATGGTTCTTAACAATGAATTCTTCGTTTCCTTCCTGGCCGGCATCATCATTTCCGCTATTTTGGGCGCGATCATGAGTACTTCTTCCAGCCAGCTGCTGGTAACAGCTTCAGCAATCTCCACCGACTTTTACCAAGCGCTGCTGCGTAAAAATGCCGGTGAAAAAGAACTGGTTTTTGTCAGCCGTTTATCTGTAATTTTAGTGGCCTGCTGCTCATTAGCGCTGGCTTCCAACCCCAACAACTATATCCTGGAGCTGGTAGCATATGCCTGGGCAGGCTTCGGCGCCTCTTTTGGCCCGCTTGTACTGTTCAGCCTTTTCTGGCGCCGCACTACTATCAAAGGCGCTATTGCAGGCGTTTTCTTCGGTGGCAGCACAGTGCTTATCTGGAAAGAATTTTTTGCTTACACCGGTATTTACGAAATCGTTCCCGGTTTCATCATTTCAGCTCTGGCTATTTATGTTGTCAGCCTGCTGGATAAAAAACCCGATGCTTCTATAGTCAAAGACTTTGACGTAGCTGAAGCCCATATTCAGGATATGTAAAAACTGTTTAAAAGCACCCGCAGATTTATCTGCGGGTGCTTTTTTATATCCTATAAGGCATAAATATCATAAAAAATAACGCCTGCATTTTCGCAGACGTTATTTTAAATTTTCTTTTTACAAAATATTTTACTTTCCCCTACCGCGCATATTTGCTTTGATCAAAGCTACAACATCACCTGAAAGCAGCAGTCCTGTCATCGTCAACAGCATACCGAAGGCGATAATCGCTGTGATTTTCTCATCCAGAACAATAACAGAGGTAATCACAGTGACTACAGGTGCCAGATAAATATAGGCACTGGTCTTAATAGCTCCCAGCAGCTTGACTGCCATATTCCAGGTCACGAAGCACATCGCCGACGCTCCGACACCTAAAAACAACAAATTAAACAGATTGACAGGATCAGCCAGCCGCTCAAAACCCCAGCGGAAATCCATAAACAGCAGTGCCGGCAGCATAAATACCAAACCATACATGAAAGTATGCCGTGTGCTTTGGATGGCATTGTAACCAAATGAACTGATTTTTTTAGACAATACAGCATAAACTGCCCATGTAGCAGCTGCCGCTAAAGCTAGAAAATCTCCTAAAGGATTAATCTGCAGCTGTGTAGCACTGTTGAAACTGATCATGGCGATACCGGCAATCGCCAGTACAAACCCGACTATAAATTTTTTCTGCAGAGCTTCGCCTGCCAAAAAACGACAGGCCAGTAATGCTGTAAAAAATGGTGCTGTGGCCGTAATAACTCCCACGTTAGACGCAGGAGCATACACAAGCGCAATATTTTCAAACAGATAATACAAAGTAATACCGCTTAATCCGGCACCGGCAAAGATCCATTCCTGTTTTTTATCAGTCACCTTCAACCGATACGGATAGATCAGAAACAAAACTATCAGCCCCATAATAAAGCGGAAAAACAAAATCTCTATCGGAGTAAAGCTGCGCAGCAATACTTTAGTTGAAATGAATGTCGTACCCCAGAGCAAGATTGTTACAAGAGCAAAAAGATGCCCCATCAAAATTTTATTCTGCATAGCTTCTCCTATTGTTTTACTTTAAAAATATTACGGTATTGCCCTGGTGTCAGGCCAATGACCTCTTTGAAAAATTTACTGAAATGGCTTTGATCACTAAAACCGGTCATCAATGCAACCTCAGCAGGTTCCAGGTCCTGAGCAAGCAGTTCCTTAGCTTTGCCGATCCTTATTGTTTCCAGGTAACGATAAGGCGTGATACCTTCCGTTTTCGTAAACAGCCGCAGCAGGGAATATTTGTTCATACACAGCTGCCAGTTCTTCCAGCGTCACTTTTTCTGTATAATGCCCCAGCAGATGTTCTGTTACTCTGCGTACAGGCGGGGCTTTCGCCTCGATAGAGGTTTTACTGATACCGGCAGCAACAAGCTGTTCCAGCAAAAAATAAAAAGTTTCTTCCTTCGCCAGGTCTTCCCGTTCCTGCATAATCATTTGATGCAGTTCACGCAGGAGTGATCCAGACAATTCGTCACCGCGTAAAACAGGGCTGGCAAACAGCGGCACTTCCTCACTGCCTGTCAATTCCTGCATAAACTGACTCATAATCTCCGGTTTAATATTCAGGCAGCGCAGATCAAGCAGATCATTATCCATTGGTTCGCAGTTATGCGGCACGCAGGGATTGAACAGCAGCACATCACCGGCAGTTATATAATAATCCACATTATCGTAGCACATATGACGCAGGCCACTCTTCTCAACAAACCCGAGCACATAATATTCGTGAAAATGCTGCGGGAATTTCTGCAGGATTCCCTGAAACCAATAGGCTTCTATCTGCAGTTCTTTATCATATTTTACAAAACGTTTTTCATTTTTCACAGCAGGCTCCTTTTTCTTATCCTACCAAAAATCTACCGTGCCATCTTGTATAATATTGACTGCAATTATAAAAGAACCTGCGTAAAACGCAGGTTCTGGCAATCAACGCATATTTTCGATAAAATCTTCAAAATTATTGATGAGAATCGGATGACCTACGACCTTTAAATCACGCAGGTGCGTACCATAAGATTCATAAATATTTTCAGCAAGCTCCATTTTCAGACCTTCTTTAACATATTCTTCCATCATTTTAACGATAAAGCGGTTGATCTCTCCTGTTTCCGGTTTAACATTGAGCGGAATGATACGTTCTTCGGGTTCGTAGCTTTCGACAGTCACATCCCAGCCTCCAGGAATAGGCGGCAGCCGTTTTGCCAAAATCATATACTCAGGCGAAAACCCTACATACGCATCTAATTTATTTTGTAATTTTGCTTTCGTAACAGGATAACCGTTAGCATTGCCCCATTTAACTATTTCATCACAAACTTCGTTGTTGTGAATAACACTGGAAAATGTAGTTTTTGCTAAAACTTCAGCCATAATCATACCTCCCATATGGTAAAATTCTAACTTCTATTGTACTTTATCTTGCCGATAAATTCAACTCATTCGCTTTTACCTCTGTAAATTTAGTAACGTGGTCAAAGAAAAAGCACTGGCCAAAGGCCAGTGCCTGAAAATACTGCTGATTAAATCTGTCCCAGTGCCTTCAAGATAGTCTGCGCAATAATCGCGCTGCCGATATAAGTGCCTGTAAAAACTACACAGGCAACAACAACGATCCGC